>Ga0210405_10000012_pt1 | contig 259727 bp, 180 predicted proteins | sample IncBWH11MmetaG_FD_155492 | JGI IMG/M metagenome (GOLD analysis project Ga0210405, IMG submission 155492) | Forest soil microbial communities from Barre Woods Harvard Forest LTER site, Petersham, Massachusetts, United States - Inc-BW-H-11-M | ecosystem: Environmental > Terrestrial > Soil >... | reverse complement strand
CCGACCCCCTTCCCACGCCCCTCTCGACTTGCGTCGCTTCCTATCAAACCGTTCCGACCTGCCGCGAAGCCCAGGGACCATCGCGACCGCCGCGGCGGCACCGGCGCCGGCCGGTAAGCCGCTGCCCGAGATCAGCCACTAGCATTGACGTTCTTGGCATAGATTATCTATAGTATCCAACGCTGGGCGGTCCGGCAGCCGCCGCCACGGCGTCCCACCGCGACGCGCCCGCAGGAGTAACCATGGGTGCTCGCCAACCATTCTCCAGGGAGATCCAGCGCTGGCTGGCGGCGCTGCTGCTGGCGCTCGGCTGGCCGGCTGCCGCGGCGCTGGCGCAGTGGACGCCGATCGGTCCCAACGGCGGCCAGGTGAACGCGGTCGCCGCCACCACCGACCTCGTGGTGTACGCCGGCACCAACGCGGCGGGGGTCTTCCGCAGCGTCGACGGCGGGCTCCACTGGCAGACCGCCTCCGGCCTCGGCAGCTCCGGCCTGCCGCCGTCGCCGATCACGGCGCTCGCGGTCGCCCCGGGCAACTCCACCATCGTCTTTGCCGGCACCGAGGACGGCCTCTTCGAGAGCAACGACAGCGGCGTCCTCTGGGCGCCGGTCGGCGACGGGCTGGATGCCGCGACCTGCGCGGCCGGAGGCTTCGTCAGCAGCCTGGCCATGGCCGCCGACGCCTCGGCGCTCTACGTCGAGATCTGCGGCGGCCTCTACAAGAGCCAGCGCTTCGAGGAGTCCCTGACCCAGGTGAGCTTCCCGGCCGGACATCGCCCATTCACACTCACCGCGGACCCGCGGCGGGCGCCGGTGCTCTACGCCGGGGTCGTCGGCGGCCTCTATCGCACCCGCGACGGCGGCGCGACCTGGGACCTGCTCGACGCCGGCTTCGCGGCCAACATGCTGCCGTCCGTGGCGGTCGATCCCGCGACGCCAGACACCCTTTACGCTTTTCCCGCCCTCACCGGCGGCCCCCAGCTGGTCCGCAGCACCGACGGCGGCGACAGCTGGACGCCGCTGCCGTCGCCGGTACCGCTGGTGCAGTCGCTGGCGGTGGGGCCGAACGGCAGGGTGATCCTCGCCAAGGGCGCCGCCGGCCACGGTCCGGCGATCCTCGAAAGCGTGGACGGCGGCGTGACCTGGGCCCCGCCCCCGGGCGGCGGTCCTGGCGACGCCATCCAGGCGCTGCTGCCGGTGGTGGGCGGCGGCAGCCTGGTCTACGCCGGCGGCGCGCTCGGCTTCTGGCGCTCCCTGGACGCCGGCGTGCACTGGCGGGCGTTCGACGACGGCCTGACGGCGCAGGACGTGACCAACCTCGCCATCGGTTCCGACGGCGCCGCGACCTTCCTCTACGCCACCGTCTCGGCACCCCTCGCCCCCGTCCAGACCCTGCTCTTCCGCCAGCAGCGCCTGCGCGGCTCCGGCGGCTCGGGCAACGGCGGCCAGGCCGGCGGCGACTGGCAGCAGCTGAGCGGCGCCGGCGCCACCGTGCTGGCCGTCGATCCTCGGCAACCCGAGACCCTCTACGGCTTCGAGCCCGCGCCACCCTCCGCCAACCTCAGCAAGAGCCGGGACGGCGGGGCGACCTGGACACCGCTGCCCTATCCGGGCAGGTTCGGGCCCGACCTGGTGAAGATCGACCCGCAGAATCCGCGCCTGCTCTACGCCGGCGGCATCGAGCGCACCGGCAACGACATGGACTGCAAGGTGCTGCGCAGCACCACCGCCGGCGCCAGCTGGCGCTGCATGGACCCCAACCTCGAGATGGATGCGCTGGTGATCGACCCGCGGCGGCCCTTGACGCTCTACCTGCACTTCGGCACCGTTTACCAGAGCCTGAACTACGGCGCGACCTGGACGGCTGCCGGCAGCGGGCTGCCCACCGACACCGTGACCAGCGGCCTGGCGATCGATCCCGCGAATCCGCGGCAGCTCTACCTCGGCGCCGGCGGCGGCGCCGGCGCCACCGCGATCTACCGCAGCATCGACGCCGGGAGGAGCTGGAGCCCCCACGGCACCTCGCTGCCGGTGGCCGTGGCCTCGCTGCTGGTCGATCCGGCCACGCCCTCGGTGCTCTATGCCGGCGTCATCCGGTCCGGAGTGTTCGTCAGCCCCGACCGGGGAGAGACCTGGTGCGACGTGTCCGACGGCCTGCCGGCGGAGCAGTTCACCGGCCAGCTGCTGCTCGACCCGCTGCCGCCGGAACAGCTCTACGCCGTCACCGAGGCCGGCCTGTTCGCGCTCGGGATCCCGCAAGGCCCAGGGTTTGCGTTTTGCGGGCAGCCGCGATAGAACCGCCCGGTCATGGGCTTTCCGGCGACGCGGATGCGGCGGCTGCGGCGGACGGCTGCCTTGCGCGGCCTGGTGCGGGAGACGCGGCTGGCGGCCGAGCAGCTGGTGCTGCCGCTGTTCGCCTGTCCCGGCGAGGGAGTGGCGCGGCCGGTGGGATCGATGCCGGGCGTCTACCAGCACTCGGTGGACCGGCTGGTGGAGACGGCGGCGGCGGCCTACGCCGCCGGGGTACGGGCGGTGCTGCTGTTCGGGCTGCCGGAGCAGAAGGACGCGGTGGGCAGCGCCGCCTGGGCGGACGACGGCATCGTGCAGCGGGCGCTGCGGGCGCTCGGGCGGGAGCTCCCCGGCCTGGTCAAGATCGCCGATCTCTGCTTCTGCGAGTACACGGACCACGGGCACTGCGGCGTGCTCACCCAGGCTGCCGATCCCGCAAACCGTGAGGTCGACAACGACGCCACCGTCGCCAACCTCGAGCGTCAGGCGGTGTCGCTGGCCGCCGCCGGCGCCGACGTCATCGCACCGTCGGACATGATGGACGGCAGGGTGGGGGCGATCCGCGCCGCTCTCGACGCCGCCGGCAAGACCGAGCTGCCGATCCTCTCCTACGCGGTCAAGTTCGCCAGCGGTTTCTACGGTCCCTTCCGCGAGGCCGCCGGCTCGGCGCCCTCGTTCGGCGACCGCCGCGCCTACCAGATGGATCCCGCCAATGGCCGCGAGGCGATGCGCGAGGCGGCGCTCGACGTCGAGGAGGGGGCCGACATGCTGATGGTCAAGCCGGCCCTCCCCTACCTCGACCTGCTGGCCGCCCTGCGCCGCCGCTGGGACCTGCCGCTCGCCGCCTATCACGTCAGCGGCGAGTTCGCGATGCTCAAGGCGGCGGCCGAACGCGGCTGGCTCGACTACGACCGGGTGCTCATGGAATCGCTGATCGCCATCCGCCGCGCCGGCGCCGACCTCATCGTCACCTACGGCGCCGTCGACGCGGCCCGCCTGCTCGCCGGCGAGCTCGAGGCCGCTACCGGCCCCGGCCAGCCTCCCGCCGGCTCCGACCCATGAGCCTGCTCGAGCGCGCCGAGCGCGTGCTGCCCGGCGGCGTCAACTCGCCGGTGCGGGCCTTCCGCGGCGTCGGCGGCGAGCCGGTCTTCGTGCGCGCCGCGGAGGGGGCCTGGCTGTGGGGCGAGGACGGTCGGCGCTACGTCGACTACATCGGCGCCTACGGCCCCCACATCCTTGGCCACCGCCATCCGGCGGTGATCGCGGCGATCGAGGAGGCGCTCGGGCGCGGCACGGCGTTCGGCGCCCCGACCCTGCCGGAGGTGGAGCTGGCGGAGCGGATCGCCGCGGCGCTGCCGGCGGTCGAGATGGTGCGCCTGGTCAATTCCGGCACCGAGGCGACGATGTCGGCGCTGCGCCTGGCCCGCGCCGCCACCGGGCGGCGGCGCTTCGTCAAGTTCGCCGGCTGCTACCACGGCCACGCCGACCCCTTCCTGGTCGCCGCCGGCTCGGGCGCGGCGACGATCGGCGTCCCCTCCTCGCCCGGCGTGCCGGCGGCGGTGACCGCCGACACCCTGATCGCCCCCTACAACGATCTCGACGCCGTGGCGGCGCTGTTCGCGGCGCACGACGGCGAGATCGCCGCCGTGTTCGTCGAGCCGATCGCCGGCAACATGGGCCTGGTGCCGCCGCTGCCCGAGCTCCTCCCCGGCCTGCGGCAGCTCTGCGACCGGCAGGGCGCGCTGCTGGTCTTCGACGAGGTGATGACCGGCTTCCGGGTGGCCTGGGGCGGTGCCCAGACCCTGTTCGGGGTAACGCCCGATCTGACCACGCTCGGCAAGGTGATCGGCGGCGGTTTGCCGCTCGCCGCTTTCGGCGGCCGCCGCGACCTGATGCGGCAGATGGCGCCCAGCGGGCCGGTCTACCAGGCGGGGACGCTCTCCGGCAACCCGCTGGCGGTGGCGGCGGGCGCCGCCGCCCTCGGCGAGCTGGCGGCGCGCGGCGGCGAGGCCTATCGCCGGTTGGAGAGCGCCGGCGCCGCCCTGCAGGCCGGGATCGAAGAGGCGGCAGGCCGCCGCGGCATCTCCTGCCAGGTGCAGCGCCAGGGGTCGATGCTGGGGCTGTTCTTCGCCGGCGCGCCGGTGCGCCGGCTCGAGGACGTGGACCAGAGCGACCGCGAGCGCTTCCGCCGCGTCTTCCACTCGCTGCTGCGGCAAGGCATTCACCTGCCGCCGTCGCCCTACGAGACCTTTTTCCTGTCGACGGCGCACGGCTCGACCGAGATCGCGGCCACCGTCGCCGCCTTCGACCGCGCCTTTGCCGACGAAGAGGAGGCGGCGGGCGCTCCTGCACGGCCCGCCGGACAGCGCGTTTGAGCGGCTGCCGCGTCGCGTCCGGCCGCGGGCGCGGCACGGTATAATGCGCGAGGCATCCTGGCTGGCAAGCGACCCTAAGGAGGGGGCATGACCCACATCATCACCGAACCCTGCATCGGGGTGAAAGACACGGCGTGCGTCGATGTCTGCCCGGTGGACTGCATCTACGGCAAGAGCGAAGACTGGGAGATGCTCTACATCCACCCCGAGGAGTGCATCGACTGCGGCCTGTGCGTCGATGCCTGCCCGGTGCAGGCCATCTATCCGCTGGAAGAAGTGCCGGACAAGTGGAAAGCCTTCATCGCCAAGAACTACGAGCACTTCGGCTTCACCCCGCCGTGAGCGGCGGCCTCTGACCAGGCCACGAGCCGACCGGTGGCAGCCGGCGCCGATCGGCGCCGGCGCCGACCGACCGGGCGATCCTCTCCTGCCGGCCCCCGCGGCCGGCGACGCCATCCCGAAAAACCACCTCCACGATCCGACCGGCGCGCCCTTCGGTCCGCTGGATCGCCGCCCGGCGAGGCCGCCCGCGCCGCCGGCCCTGCCGCCTGAGTGGACCCTCCGAACCAGAGGAATGGAAAAGCGGGCGCACCCGTTCTACAATCTGAGTGCCAAGCACTCAAGCTTGCGCTTCGCCTGATCGGCGGCGGGCGGGAGGAGATCGATCCCCTTGGACTACAAGGACTATTACGACGCCCTCAAGGTCAAGCGGGACGCCTCCCAGGACGAGATCCAGAAGGCCTACCGCAAGCTGGCGCGGAAGTTCCATCCGGACGTCAACAAGCACCCGGACTCCGAGCGCCGCTTCAAGGAGATCGGCGAGGCCTACGAGGTGCTCAAGGACCCCGAGAAGCGCGCCAAGTACGACCAGTTCGGCACCGCCTGGAAGCATGCGCAGCAAACTGGCGGCTCGGCGCCGCCGGGCTGGCAGGGGTTCGATTTTGGGGGCATGGGCGGCATGGGCGGCGCCGGCGGACGTCCCGGAGCCGCCGGCTTCGACTTCCAGGACCTCGGCGGCGGCGGCGGCGAGGGGTTCAGCTCGTTCTTCGAGATGTTGTTCGGCAGCGCCGGCGCGCGCGCCCGCCAGTCGCCGTTCGGCGGCGCCGCGGGCATGGACTTCGGCCCGCGGCAGGGCGCCGACGCCGAGGCCACCATCCCGTTGACCCTGGCCGAGGCGATTCGCGGCGGCACGCACCAGTTCAGCTACGCCGATCCGGTGGGCGGCGAGCGCAAGAGCGTGTCGGTCAAGATCCCCGAGGGGGTGCGCAGCGGCCAGCGCATCCGGATGGCCGGCCGCGGCTTGGGCGGCAGCGACGGCGGCGAGCGCGGCGACCTCTACCTGCGCATCGAGGTCGCCCCCGACCCGCGGTTCCGCGTCGACGGCAGCGACCTCTACACGCCGCTGGCGGTGACGCCCTGGGAGGCGGCGCTGGGCGCCGAGGCGGAGGTCGAGACGCCGGAGGGGAGCGTGCTGGTCAAGGTGCCGGCCGGCTCCTCCACCGGCCGCAAGATCCGCCTGCGCGGGCGCGGCCTGCCGCGGCCGCGGTCGCAGCGTGAGCGCGGCGACCTCTACGCCGAGATCAAGGTGGTGGTGCCGGAGAGCCTGAGCGACCGTGAGCGCGAGCTGTTCGAGCAGCTGCGCGACGCCTCGGGCTTCCAGGCGCGGCGGGCGAAAGAGAATTGAGAGGAGCGAACATCATGGACATCAACCGATTGACCCAGAGATCGCAGGAGGCGCTGCAGAGCGCGCAGGGGCTGGCGCTGCGCCAGGGCCAGCAGGAGGTGGACGGCGATCACCTGCTGCTGGCGCTGATCGAGCAGCCGGAGGGGCTGGTGCCGCGGCTGCTGGCCCGCCTGGAAGTGCCGGTCGAGGCGCTGCGCGCGGAGCTCGAGGGCGAGCTGGCGCGGCGGCCGAGCGTTTCCGGCCCCGGCGCCGAACCCGGCAGGGTCTACCTCACGCAGCGGCTGCAACAGACGTTCCTGCGCGCCGAGGACGAGGCCAAGCGGCTGCGCGACGAGTACGTCTCGGTCGAACACCTGCTGCTGGCGCTGATCGAGGAGGGCTCGGGAAGCCCGGCCGGGCGCCTGCTGGCGCGCCACGCCGTCACCCGCGACCGTTTCCTCGCCGCGCTCACCGCGGTGCGCGGCAACCAGCGCGTCACCAGCGCCTCGCCGGAGGGCGCCTATGAAGCGCTGTCGAAATACGGCACCGAGCTGGTCGGCGAGGCGCGGCGCAACAAGCTCGATCCGGTGATCGGCCGCGACGCCGAGATCCGGCGGGTGATCCGCATCCTGTCGCGCAAGACCAAGAACAACCCGGTGCTGATCGGCGAGCCCGGCGTCGGCAAGACCGCCATCGTCGAGGGCCTCGCCCAGCGCATCGTGCGCGGCGACGTGCCCGAGTGGCTCAAGGACCGCGCCATCTTCTCGCTCGACATGGGCTCGCTGCTGGCCGGCGCCAAGTACCGCGGCGAGTTCGAGGAGCGCCTCAAGGCGGTGCTCAACGAGATCAAGCAGAGCGAGGGGCGGGTGCTGCTGTTCATCGACGAGATCCACACCATCGTCGGCGCCGGCAAGACCGAGGGCTCCCCCGACGCCGGCAACCTGCTCAAGCCGATGCTGGCGCGCGGCGAGCTGCACTGCATCGGCGCCACCACCCTCGACGAGTACCGCAAGCAGATCGAGAAGGACGCGGCGCTCGAGCGGCGCTTCCAGCCGGTGATGGTCGAGCCGCCGACGGTCGAGGACACGGTGTCGATCCTGCGCGGCCTGCGCGAGCGCTTCGAGGTGCATCACGGCGTGCGCATCCAGGACAACGCCCTGGTGGCGGCGGCGGTGCTGTCGAACCGCTACATCACCGACCGCTTCCTGCCCGACAAGGCGATCGACCTGGTGGACGAGGCGTGCGCGATGATCCGCACCGAGATCGATTCGATGCCGCAGGAGCTCGACGAGGCGACGCGGCGGGTGATGCAGCTCGAGATCGAGGAGGCGGCGCTCAAGAAAGAGAAGGACAAGGCCAGCAAGGAGCGGCTGCAGGACCTGCGCCGCGAGCTGGCGGACCTGCGCGAGCAGGCGTCCGCGATGCGCGCGCAGTGGGAGGCCGAGAAGCAGTCCATCCAGCAGGTGCGGGCGCTGCGCGAGCAGATCGAGCGGGTGCGCCAGGAGATCGAGGAGGCCGAGCGCCAGTACGACCTCAACCGCGCCGCCGAGCTGCGCCACGGCCGGCTGCCCGAGCTCGAGCGGCAGCTGCGCGAGCAGGACGCGCGCATCGCCGGCAAACAGAGCAGCGGCCGGCAGCTGCTGCGCGAAGAGGTGACCGAAGAGGAGGTGGCGGAGATCGTGTCGCGCTGGACCGGCATCCCGGTGACCCGCTTGGTCGAGGGCGAGCGCGACAAGCTGCTGCGGCTCGACGAGATCCTGCACCAGCGGGTGATCGGTCAGGACGAGGCGGTGCAGCTGGTGGCCGACGCGGTGATCCGCGCGCGGTCGGGGATCAAGGACCCGCGGCGGCCGATCGGCTCGTTCATCTTCCTGGGGCCGACCGGGGTGGGCAAGACCGAGCTCGCCAAGACCCTCGCCCAATCGCTGTTCGACAGCGAGGAGAACCTGATCCGCATCGACATGAGCGAGTACATGGAGCGGCACACGGTGTCGCGACTGATCGGCGCCCCGCCGGGCTACATCGGCTACGACGAGGGCGGCCAGCTGACCGAGGCGGTGCGGCGCAAGCCGTACTCGGTGATCCTGTTCGACGAGATCGAGAAGGCGCACCACGACGTCTTCAACGTGCTGCTGCAGATCCTCGACGACGGGCGGCTCACCGACTCGCAGGGGCGCACCGTGGACTTCAAGAACACGGTGATCATCATGACCTCCAACATCGGCTCCCAGCACCTGCTCGAAGGGATGACCGACCGCGGCGAGATCTCCGAGGCGGCGCGCGCCGCGGTGCTGCGCGAGCTGCGCGCGCACTTCCGGCCGGAGTTCCTGAACCGCGTGGACGACATCGTCCTGTTCAAGACCCTGACGCTGCCCGAGATCGAGCGCATCGTCGACCTGCAAACCGAGGACCTCAAGCGGCGCCTGGCCGGCCGCGGCGTGCAGCTCGAGCTGGCGGAGCCGGCGCGGCAGCTGGTGGCGCGGCAGGGGTTCGACCCGGTGTACGGCGCGCGGCCGCTGAAGCGCTTCCTGCAGCACCAGCTCGAGTCGCGCATCGGGCGCGCGCTGATCGCCGGCGAGGTGCACGACGGCGCGCGGCTCACCGTCGACGTCAAGGACGGCGCCCTGGCGGTGGAGATCCGCAACCCGGCGCCGGCCGTCGCGGCGGCACCGGCGGCGTGAGCCGGGAGGTCACTTGACGACCAGCGACGAGACACCGATCGAGGCCGCGGGCCGCGACACTCCGGCCACGGCCCCGGACGCGGCGGGGCGCGGCACCGCCGGACCGGCGCCATCGCCGGCGCCGCCGCCGCGCTTCGTGGTGGCGATCTCGCTGCGGCTGCGGCGGGCGCTGCGGGCGGCGGCGGACGCGGTGGTGCCGGCGCCGGTGGCGATGTTCGAGCAGATCGGCGCTTTCATGCAGACCCACATGCTGCGGGCGGCGGCGCGGCTGCGGCTCGCCGACCTGCTGGCGGCGGGGCCGGCGAGCGCCGCGGAGCTGGCGGCGCGGGCGGGGGTCGAGGCCGAGAGCCTGCGGCGGTTGCTGCGCGGGCTGGCGACGCTGGGAGTGTTCGCCCGCGGGCGCGACGGGCGCTTCCGCAACAACCGCGCCTCGCGGACGCTGCTCGCGGCGGCGCCAGCGGCGCAGATATCGCTGCGCGACTGCGCGCTCTATTTCGGCTCTGAGGCCCAGCTGCGCGCCTGGGACCAGCTGGAGCAGACGCTCGCCGGTGGCGAGAGCGGCTTCGAGCGCGCCCACGGCATGACCACCTGGGAGTGGTTCGAGCGCCATCCCGAGGAGAGCGAGGCATTCGCCGGCACGATGGTGGCCATGACCCGGCTGTTCGCGCCCGGGATCGCCACCGCCTACCCGTTCGGCGAGGTGCGGCGGCTCTGCGACGTGGGCGGCGGCCACGGCGACCTGCTCGCCGAGATCCTGCTGCGCCACCCGCATCTGGCGGCGGTGCTGCTGGACGCCGGCAGCGTGCTGGCCACGGCGCGGCCCTTCCTGGCCGCCAGGGGCGTGCTGCCGCGGATCGAGCTGCTGGCCGGCAGCTTCTTCGAGGCGGTGCCCGCCGGCTGCGACGCCTACCTGCTCAAGAACGTCCTTCACGATTGGGACGACGAGCGGGCGGCGCGCGTCCTGGACAACTGCCGCCGGGTGATGCAGGCCGGCCATCGCCTCCTGGTGGTCGAGACCGTCGTCGAGGAGGACACCACCCGCGAGATCGGGCCGATCTCCGACCTGCAAATGATGGTCAACTGCTGCGGTGGCCGCGAGCGCGGGCGTGCCGAGTACGCCCGGCTCTTCGACCGCACGGGGTTCCGCCTGCGCCGGGTGGTGCCGGCGCCCGGACCGATGAGCGTCGTCGAAGGGTTGGCGGTGTAGCCGAACCACGCCGTTGCCAAGCAGCCCGGCCGCAACCAAAGGCTTAGCCCAACCTCCGCAGTTCGCCGAAAGCCGATCGGCGCGGTATCCGTCATAGTCTGCCCTTCTACTGCGCGAACAGCCAGCCGGCGGCGATGGCCGCGGCGGTGAAGATCGCCGTCTGCACCTTCACCTACAGCTCGAGATAGGAAGCGACAGCAGCCCTCGAGATCAGCGGCGGGCGGATGTTCTTGCGCCCCCCCGAGCTCGCCGTGCGAACAACTATCCAACCCAGTCGCAAAGCAGAACATAATAATATGAGTGTTTAGGTTCTATAAATATCAATAGAGCCAAGCACCTATTTATTGTGCCTTGCCTGGGACGCGGCACCCCTCACTCCCGGTGAGCCATGCGCCAGCCGTACGATGGCTCGATGTGCGAGCACCTCGCTACAATGATGGCGTGCCGTCACGGGTGCTGGAGGTGGGGGGGCCACCGTACTTCCTGAGCCATCGTTCGAGCCCATCACGCAGGGGGTTATGGACTACGAAGACCTGGTAATTCAGCTCAGAGGCGGAGCCGCCGGTGGCTACACGGTGCAAGTGGCCCGCTCGCCCGCCGGGGAGACTGAAGCGGAGCCGATCTCCGTTCCGATGTCCGCGGAGGAGATAGACCAGCTCGCCGCAGCATTTGGCCGGTCGGCCCGCGATCTCAGCCGCCGCCAGCAAACCGAGATCTCGGTCAGTTCTCTCGCTGATTTGGGTGACCGGCTGTTCCACGCCCTCCTTCCGGAGTCGGTTAGGAACCGCTATCACGAGTCCCTCGGGCGCATTGCGAATCGCGGCGACTGCGGCCTGCGGCTTCGGGTCCAAATGGGGCTAGCCACTCCGGCCATGGCTCAGCTCCACGCCATACCCTGGGAATACCTTCATTCTGGCACTGATGGGCACTTCCTGGCGCTCAGCCGGCAGACTTCCATCGTGCGCTATCTCGACCTGGGTATGCCCAGTGATCGGCCACCCGGTTCTCCGCCGCTTTCAATCCTCGCCCTGGCAGGCGAAGACTCGTCGCTCGACCTTGCGCAAGAGCGCTTGGCGATCGAGCAAGCGTGGAACGGACAAGGCGAAGTCCGCCTTGATTTCCTCTCCCCAGTGACTCTCGATTCCCTGCGCGAGGAGTTGCTTGCGCGGGATTATCACGTGCTCCACTTCATGGGGCACGGCGGCTTCGCTCCTGAAGCCGGCGAGGGATCACTTGCATTCCGCGGCAAGGACGGGCAGCGTGTCTTGGTGACCGGCCCGCAGCTTGCCGAGCAGGTACGGAACGTCACCGCTTTGCGGCTGGTTGTGCTCAACGCCTGCTGGACCGCCCGCGCCAGCTCTTCTGGCCCCTACGCAGGTGCGGCGACGGCCCTGCTGAATGCGGGAGTTCCAGCAGTCCTGGCAATGCAGTTCCCGATCTCCGACGCCGCGGCGTTGGCCTTCAGCCGCATCTTCTACCGCAGGCTGGCTCGCGGCGACACGATCGACGCGGCAGTGGCCGAGGGACGCATAGCGATTCGCCGTGAGGATCGGGCTAGCCTCGAGTGGGGAACGCCCGTGCTGTTTGAACGGCTGACCAGCGGTCGAGTCGTCGAGCCGCGTAACCGAACACCACAACGGCAGCTGGCCGACTGGAGCCGGCTCGCGGCGAGCCGATTCAGGGCCTGGATCGTCCGCCACTGGCGGTGGCTGATTTGTGGTCTGTTGGCTTGCCTCATAGGAACAGTTCAGATTCGCCTTTACCTTCATCAAGCCAAGGAGTCAAGCCTCAAGATTCAGGAGCTCGAAGCGAGACTGAGAAGTCAATCCGGGGCTGTGGCAGGTTCCGTCCGCAGCGACGGCGTCGAGATTCGCTCAACCTTTCTCGGGTTCAGCTACAAGAGTCTCATCCTCGACTCCAGGGAGCTAATTGTTGTCCTTAACGATGGACGGAGCTGGATCGACACACATCGCGAGCTGCTGAGGGAACGATTGGCGGCAAAAGGTAAAGTAACGCGATTCTGCCTTCTTGACCCTTCTTCGCCATACCTCGACCTTCTTATTAGAAAGAACGGCAAGAAGAAGGAAACGCAGATTGACGAGATACGGAGGTCTCTTTACGTTATTTCGGAGATTTCGCCTCGATGGGCCGATGTTGAAGCCCGCGTGCACATACGACCGTCTCCTTATTGCCTCTTCCTCACCGAGGATCTTGCTATAGTCGATCCGTACTTCTTCTTTGAAGCAGGGAGCCTTCCTATGCTCACCTTCCGTCGCGGCACCGAACTCTACGATGCCTACCGCGAGGATGCCAGCAAGCTCATCAAGGAAGCCACACCGGTGATGCTCAAGACCCTTGAGGACGAGCCCGCGCACACCCAATGACCGCAGCGCCCCGGCGCATGATGTCGGCCAGCTCGGCGGCGGCAAGGTCTTCACGGCGAAGACCCCGCGCCTGGCGCGGCGCCACCAGCTCGGTGCTTCTGTTGCGGCGCTCGCACCTCCGCAATCTCGGCCGCTTCGACGACGCGCCATCTCGATCGCCAAGATCCTCGAGGGTCTGTTTCTCAGAGCTCGAACAGATCGAGAAATGGCTCTACAAGGTCAGCGCTTCGTCACCATGGATCGGCACAGACCACCCGGCGCCGCCGGCTTGGGTTGAGTCCCGCCTTCGGTTTCCGTGAGTGGCTCGTTCCCGCCAAGTGCGATCCAGAGCTCGCCGAGCGCGGGCCGCCAGGGCCGCGACCTGCGGCTGGGCGCAGCGCTCGTCTCGTCTCGGACGATCCACGCAAGGTCGTAGCTGCGGGCAAGATCGGAACAGCCGGAGGAGGGGCCGCCCCCACGCGACACCTCACCACAGGGCGGCAGGGCACGCAGCCGCAGCTGCGCCGGCTCGCCGCCTGGGCCGCAGTAGAGGCGCAACTCGAGCGCGAGGTGGGCGGCCATCGCCACGCGCTGGGCGCCGGCCCGGTCGGGGTGCGCAGGGTCCGCGGCACCGCCGAGATACAGGTCCGCGCGAAACGTATCGACCCCCTCGCCACGGAAGAAGGTCATGGCGGTAACGGGCGCGTCCCCGACCGGCCGGAGGTGCTCCGCCAGCCACACCGCGCGCTCCTCGTCCTCCCGATCGACAGCGGCGGGCGCGCACGCGACAGCGCCGGCACCGGCCGCCCCTTCGCCCTGGTCTTCGACGAGCGCGGGCGCCAGCGCGGAGGCTGCTGCAGGCGCCTCGGCCGCGGGTCCGCCGTTACCGGCGAGCGCGGGATAGGCCGCCCTCCAGATGGTGCCCGCGGCCGCCGGCGCGAGGCTCATTTCCGTGGGCTGGCCCTCGACCCGCAAACCGGCCAGCGCGGCCGCCAGGCGCTGGCCGGAGCAGAGGACCTCCGCCGCTGTCTGCGGCGCGCCCGGTGGCGCCGGGCGAGCGACGAGACGCGCCCAGGCTCCCGAGGACAGGAGCTCCTGGGGATCAGCCCACGCGAGCACGAACGCACCGTTGGCGAGAGTGGCAATCTCGGGCGAGGCGCTCTCTCCCACGGCGAGCGGAAACTCGACCTCGAGCGGCAGGTGCCTGCGGCCGTCGAACCAGCGCCCGAAGCTCGCCGCCTGGGAAGCGCCGCGTTCGCTGCCCTGCCAGGCCACCAGCAGCTCGCCGCCGCCGCCGCCACCGAGAGCGAGACGCGGGCCGCGCCCGGTTCCCGGCACGGGCCGGGTCTCGCGGCTGACCTGAAGCTCCGGACCCTCCGGTGTGCCGTCGCGGCCGAAGCGGCGCGCCGCGACCACGAGGCCGCCGCTCGCGCGTTCCAGCCAGGCAAAGACCGCGGCGCCGCTCGCCTCGATCGCCACCGCGGGCAGGCCCTTCCACCCAGCGGGTCCACCGCTGTCGACCCGGAGGCGCGGTCCGGCAGGTGAGGCGTCAAGACCCACCGCCCGGGTCCACAGGGCCTCACCCGAGCTCCAGGCGACCAGGAACCGCCCGGCGCCGCAGGCGATCGCCGGCTCGGCCTCGCGCCCACCCGCGGTGGGCCCGAGATCGAGGACCTCGCCGACGCGCTGACCGTTGCGATCGAGCAGGACGGCACGCAGGCGACCTGCCTGCCCGGCCTCCGCCCAGGCCAGGAGCGCCCGCTCGCCGCACGCCACCAGCGGGGTCTTGGCGAAGAGATCGTGCGCCGTGTCCGCCAGCTCGAAGGCCGCGCCGACCGGCTCGCCGGCATGGAGCAGCCGCGCCCGGAGCACCCAGGTCCGCTCCGCCGAGGACGCGCACCAGACGACGATCGTTCCCTGTTCAGGGAGCGACGCGATCTCCACCCGGCCCTGGCAGCCGGTCGAGCTGGCGACGGTGACCGGACCCTCCAGGGGGTTGAGGCCGGCATCGAAGCGGCGCGTGCGGACCGTGGTGTCCCCCCCATCGGGCGACCGCTCGAGCCATGCTGCGGCAAAGCCGCCTTCCGGGAGCGCGGCGAGCGAGACCGACCAGCCGACCAGCCGGCGCCCGGCCGCCGGCACGACCAGGGGACGGGCGCCCGCACCGGGAGGCCCGACCTCCTCGCCCAGGATCGTCCTGCCCCCGGCCCCGGCGAGCCAGAGCACGGCGCCAAGGGTGGCAAGGCGGACCACCACCCTGGTCATGGCAGGCTCCCGCCTACTGGCCAGCACTCGCCGCAGCGCCGGCCGTGCCGGCCGTGCCGGCCCGCAGCCGCACCCGACCGAGCCCGCCAGGCCCGAGGTCCCGGCGCTGGCGCGCCAGCTCGCGGCGCCGGCCGGCGTCGTCGACGAAGACGAGCGCGAAGGTCCACGGACCGGAGTTTAGCCGCAGGTGAGCCTTGTGCTCGGCATCGACCGCCACCGTCGCCCGCTGGAAGGACCGCCAGCCGCAGCCCTCGACTCCCATCGCCTCGATCTGCAGCGAACCTGCGGCGGGGAGGTCCGCGAGAGAGCCCTCGACGTCGACTTCGACCTCGGCCGGCTTCGCCACCAGCAGATCGTTGAGCAAGGTCTCGTCCCCCTCCTCGACCACCGCGGGCTCGGAGAAGACCGCGAGACCACCCGCCGGCACGGCGCGGACGGCGTAGGCTCCCTCGGCGAGCGGGCCGAACCGCGCCCAGCCGTCCGCGCTGGTCGCCTGCTCGGCCGCCCTCCCCGGGAGGTTGGCGTTCTCGCCGGCCGCGATCGCCTGCGCGAGCGCCGCCGCCGGCACGAGATCGAGGTGGAGGCCGGCAAGCGGCGGCCCTGGCGACCCTGAGACCAGGCGCACGAGGAGGGTCCCGCCGGCAAGGAGCCGCTGCTCACCCAGGTCGCGCCTCTGGCCCGCCTCGACCGCGACCCCAGGCAGCGTGGCCGGAGCGAAGGTCGTGCGCAGTGTCAGGTCGGTGCAGCCGGCGACGATCGCCGCCTGCCAGTCGCCCGCCGCATCGGCGCGGAGCGGATAGGTCATCGTCGACCTGTCCCGCGCGACGCCGCAGGGGGCGAGCTCGACGACGCCGGTCCGCGGCCGTGCCATGCCAAGCGGCACCAGGAAATGCCCCCTGACCTCGGCACGGGGATGGAGCCGGAGGGGCGCCGCCACGTCGCCGCAGCCCGGCGGCGCCGTGACCGGCTCGGCCAGGAGCGTCGCCGACCCGACGATGTAGCTGGCGCCAGGTACGCAGGGCACCTGGCCGCCGATCTCCAGGCCTCCGGGCGCCACCCGCACCTCGACCCGCACCGGCTGCGCCTCGCCGCTTGCAAGGCGCACCACGCTCAAGCCCTGCTCGATTTCCCTCGCCGCCGCGGCGGCCGGCACGGGCGCCGAGAGCCGGAGGTGCCGCTGCGCCGGCTGGACCGGGAGCGCGGTCCCGGGCGGCACCTCGAGAGCCGTCGCCGTTCGCCTGCCGGCGTTGATCCGCACCGTACCGAGGCTCACCGGCAGCAGCGCCGGATCGGCGCCTCGCCGCGGCTTGAGCCAGACCTCGAACGTGGACGCCGGCAAGCCGGCAAACCTCACCTCGCCGTCCGCCGGCAGCGACTGTACGAGCAGCCGGTGGACGGCGTCTTTCCTGAGCGGATCGACCGCGGAGCCACGCCCAGGCTCGCGCAGCCCGACCACATAGCGGTTGGCTGGAAAGCCCGCCGGCAGCCTGACCTCGAGATCCAGCGCCCCACCCTGGACGAGCCTGGCGGGCGCGAGCTGCCGGCCGGGCGCGAAGACCACGTCCGCCAGCAGCAGCGGCCCGTAGCCCGGCGCGAGCACCCAGTAATCGGCCTTCGATCCCGCGACGCCCTGGAGGACGAAGCCGCCGGCCAGGTCGGCGTGCGCCACGAAGTTGCGTTCGAGGTGGGCCCTGCCGAGCGCGGTCAGGCGGTGCGGGAACTCCTCCTCGGCGAGCGACGCGGGCAGGATCGTCGCCTCCGGCCCGGTGCGCCCGCTCCCGGCGGGCACGATCTGGCCGCGCACCTGGATCAGTTTGCCCACCCTGCACGGGACGACCCGCGAGGTGCCGGCAGCGACCTTCACCAGGCTCTGCAGGTAGGTGAAGCCGTAGCCCGAGGCGGAGCAGAGGACCCTGAACCTGCCCGCCGGGAGCGCGAAGACGGGCGGCTCGCCGCCCCACGGCACGGCCGCCTCGGCGAGCGGCTCCGACCAGGGGCGGTCGACCGGCACCACCTCGACGTAGCGCACGGCCGCCAGGGGCAGGCCGTCATCGCCTTCGACCCTCACCGACAGCGAGGCGATGGCGGCCTGCGGATGCGCATCCGGCTGCAACGCTGCCAGGCTCGCGGCCGTCAGCGCCAGCACCCGCCAGCCGCGCCGCCAGGCCGGCCGGCAGCCTGCGCCGGCCTGGCGCATCATCAGTAGTACGCCTTGCAGTCGAAGAACTCCGCCGAGCAGAAGCCACCGCCGCCGCCTCCCGCACCGCCACCACTGCTGCCGCCGCCGTCACATGCCGCGTCCCCGCACTCGTAGCCGTTGGACGTGTCCACGATGTAGCAGTACGCCTGCTCGACCGAGCCGGTCACCGAGGCGCCCGGCAGGTGCGTACAATCGTTCGGGTTCGAGCCCAAGGGACAGCACTGTGCCTGTTGCGGGAACATGCGACCGTTCACCGTCTGCTGGTACTCGACACAGAGCTCGCAGCTGCTCTGGGAACGCAACGCGGCGGGCGTGGTGAGAGCGCCCGCCAGCAGCACCAATCCTGCCAGCAGCACACCTGACCTTTTCATCCCTGCCCTCCCTTCGGCTCAAGGCCGCAGGGTCGCGACCTCGACCTGGACGGAACCTCCTGCAACGACGGTGAACTGCGCCAGCGGCACCAGGCTGCGCGCCGCGCCCGCCACCGCCGCGATCTCGCTCGCGATCGAATCGAGGCGCGCGAGGGTCCATGGACCCGCCGCCAGGCTCGGCAGCGAAAGCCATTGCCAGGGGAAGCGGCTGGCGGCGCCGGCGGTCGCCGAGCCGACGACCGAGCCGTCCGCCGCGACGAAGACCACCAGGTCAGGCGGAAACTCGCTCCACGACCCCGTGGCCAGGTGCAGCGCCACGCTGCCTCCGACCGCCGCGAGCTGGATCTCGAGCGCCCCCGCCGCGAGCGGTCGGCGGCTGGTCGAAACCGGGAACCCGGCAGCACGCACCGCCACGTTGACCACGCTGCCCGCGGTCGCCAGCTGCTCCACGTCGAACGAGCCGTCCGCGGCGCTCATGGCCACCGCTCGCCGCGGCAAGGGGGCCGTCTCGTCGGGAGGAAAGTCGATGGTCACCGCGGCCCCGGGCACCGGCTCGCCGCTCGGCGAGAGCACGTGGCCCGTGAGCTTCGCCCGATCCGGGATGACCAGCTTGATCCCCTCCTGAGGGATCTCGTCCTGCACCGCCACCCGCACCGGATCGGAGCTGCGGTCGTCGAGCGTCGCCACCAGCGACCAGGGTCCCGGCGCGAGACGATCCACCTGGAAACGGCCGTCGCCGTCGCTGACGCCGCCGCGGGCCGTCGCCTCGAGGTCTCCGGTCTGCGCGCCGGCTTCCCGCGCCTCGGCCACCTGCTCGGCCACCACGCGGGCCTCGGCGACCGGCTTCTCCTGGCGGTCGACCACCATGCCGGCGACGGTGCCGTCCGGCACCCTGATCTCCACCGGATCGTCGCCGTCGTCGAACGCCACCGACGGCACGGTCCCGAGGAAGGACCCTTGCGGCGTCTGCACGTCGACCGAGTAGCGGCCGGTGCGGTCCAGCGCCACCGAGAACGTGCCGTCGGCGCTCGAGCTGACGCGGGTCGCGCTGCGATCGTCGCGCCGCACCGGGCGCAGATCGAGGGTGGCGGCGAGCGGCTGCTGCCGGTAGGTCACCCGGCCCTGGTACACCTTGGTGTCGAGGTCCAGGGTGAGCGAGTTGACTCCCGCCCTGATCTCCGTTTCCTCCTCGTGGAGCGTGGCCAGGCCGCCGCCGCCCCGCGCCATGACGGCCACCTGCCAGCGACCGGGAGCGAGCCGGGCGATCTCGGCCGCACCATCGGCCCGCGCAGGGGCGAGCACCGAGGCTCCCGCAACGGCGCTGGAGGGCCCCACGCCCTTGACCCGGACCAGGTACGAGGCGTAGACGGCGGCCAGCCGCTCGCTCGGGCGCAGCCGGACGCGCAGCACCGCCGGCGCGGGAAGGTGGAGATCGGGGACCACCGTCTCCTGCCGCGGCAGCAGCGTCACCGGCTCCGACACGAAGGGAGGCGCCTGCGGCGCGCGCACGCGGACCACGAACTCGCCGGCCGGGAGCCCGCGCAGGCGCACCCAGCCGCCGGCTTCGGACCGGGCGGTGCCGACCGCCGCCGGCTGGCGCTGGCTGTAGCTCGCGGCCACCACCTGCGCCACCTGGCCCGCCGGGAAGAGCTCCACCACCGCGCCTTCGACCGGCCCGCCGTCATCGCTCGCGATGCGTGTCGTCAGACCGGCGCCGAAGGTCAGGCTCTGCGCGCCGAGGTCGGAGCTCCCGCTCGCCGCCGCTTGCAGACCCCGGTAGGCGACGGCAGCGAAATCCCCCGCCTCGATCGAGAGATCCACGCAGCCGGCCGGGATCGCCGCCGACCAGCGGCCGTCCTTGCCCACCGCGGTCGGGAAGCTCCCGATGGCGTCGCCGGCGTCGCCGGCGCGCTTCGCGCAGAAGGCGGCGCCCACGCGCCCCACGGCCGGCAGCGCCGCACCGGTGGGTGCGATCATCCTGCCGTGCACCTCGCTCGCCGCGAAGAGCTTCAGGCGCAACGCCCTGGTGCAGCCATCGCGAGGCACCTCCACGGGCGCCGCGACCTGCTGCGGGCCGCCGAGCCAGTAGAGCCAGCCGGCCCGGCACCCGTCAGGGACCTGCCAGAGCGTGCCGCCGGCGACGGCCGCCGCGCTCGCCGCCACCGGCGCGATGCCGGCCCCGTCGAAGCGGCGCGGCTCGAGCTCCGCCGGTCCGCCCTGCGCATCGTTTTCCTGCACCAGCAGCCGGAGGTCCGCGACCGTGCCTGTCTTCACCGGCGGCATGGCCGCGGGCGCCGGCGGCAGGCTCAGCACCAGCTCGCGCCGCTCGCCGGCGCGGAGGTTGACGGTGGCGAGAGTCGCCGCCGCCACCGGCGCATCCAGGGCGCCGAGAACCACGTCGTAGGAGCCGGGCGCCAGCGACTGCCACGCGAGGGAGGCCGGATCCAGGGGGCGCCGCCAGATCCGGCGCGCCAGCCGCTCGCCGTCGCCGGCGCCGGTCGCATCGTGGCGGCGCAGGCCGATGCGGTAGCGCCCCCAGCCGGCCGGCACCGCATCGAGCCGCGCCGCGAGCGCCGCGCCCGCCGCGAGCCGCACGGTCCCCAGGTCTCCGCCATCGGGGCCAAAGTGGGTATCCGGGAGCTCGGCCGGCGAGAAGCCCTTCGCCTCGACCCACACCGTGGCGCTGGCGCGCGCGGGTCCCAGCAGGCGGAATCGCCCGGCGCCGTCGGTGAGCGTCGAGCGGTCGGCGCGGGTGAAATCCTCACCCGTGGCGCTGAGCTGGCTCGGGTCGTCGGCGAGGAAGGCGTGAACGTGACCGACGCGCGCCCCGGCGATCGGCGCGTTGCCGATCGTGGACCGCAGCTCACCGGTGACGGCAACAAGCGGCCTGGTCACGCAGGCGAGATTTTCTCGGCCGCTCCCCTCGAGCGTGACGGTGGGCAGCCGTGCCACCTGGCGGCCGTGCGCCGCACAGACCACGCGGTAGCGGCCGGGCGGCACCTCCCACCGCACCCCGAGCGCCGAGGCCGGCTCGACCGACTCGCGCAGGGGCTCGGCCCAGGGCACCTCCTCGGGGACCAGGGCGACATAATGGGCGCCCTCCTGCGGCCCGCCGAAATGGATCTCGATCGTGCCCCGGTCGGCAGCGGCAAGCGCCGCCGGTCCAAGCCAGAGGAGGTAGGCGACGAGGAGCGAACCCCTCATGGCACCCGCCGAGGCCCGACCGATGACGTCAAGGCGCCGCGCCGGACGCACACGCGAGGCAAAACCCGCCCCCGCCCGACCGCTTGGAGGAATCTCTTCGCCGCTCTGCAGGCCGGTGTCGGCGCCGCCCTCGGCGGGGCATCGTCTCTGGACAGATGCGAGCCCTCCCCAGCGATAGCGATTGAGCTGCTATGACTAGCCTACGACATTTAGCCTCTGCGTGACAATAGATGGTGCCCAATTCGTCACCAAAGCGCCGGCGTTTCCGTCCAGTGCGCGCACCACACCGTGCGCCCCAGGGTGCGTTGCTGCTGCGCGACGAAGGCCAGCCGCAAGCGCGACAGCCCCTCGAGCAGACGGCGCTCGCCGGCCGGTCCCGCCGCATAGCCCAGCGCGGTGAGGATCGCATCGGGCCCTCGGTACCGCTGCCGCCCACCGCGATCCGCATCGAGCACCGCGGCAGGTGCGAGCTCCTCGGCTCCGCCCTCGGCTCGGTGTCGGCGATGGCCGGGATGTGCCGTGCCTCGAAGCAGTCCGGCCCAACGCCCCGGATTCGCGTTCCTCAAGGCCTCGCGCAGGGCGCGCATCTCGGCGACCACGAGCGAGATCCCGGCGGACCCGGCGGGATACCCGAAGGCATCGAGCGTGAACGCCGCCGGCGGTGGTCCGCGCCGGCGGCCAGGCACGCGGGGCCAGTTGCGGCATGCCCGCCTGCGCACTCGGCGGTCGCAGGCTTTCCCGAATCGCCTCTGGCGACAACCGCAGCAGGCCCCGCTCCGCCGCCCAACCCAAGAAGAGTCGCGCTGCCATGAGCACCTGGCTCGCCCTGAAACCGCGCGCTGCCAGGACCTCGGCGCGGTACGACGCCAGCTCCTCGGCGGTCAGGCGGTCCAGCGCTATCTTGCCGAGGTGCTCGCCGGCGCGCTTGAGGTAGCCGCGGTAGGTGCTGGAATTGCGACCGCTAGCGGCCTAGCTCGCAGACCGGCATGGCAACGGCCTCGACCGCTTGCGGCTGCGCCGGGTGGCGGCACGGATCGACCGTGCGCAAGGCGAGAGGGGCCGGGCCGAGCAGGCGCTGCGCGACACATCTCGCGCGCCCCTCGACCAAGCAGCGGGCCTGGACGCCGCTCTGACGCTCCTGGACCTTGCGGGGACCTCTACCTGGAACAAGCCACGCAGGAGGCTGTCAGGGCCATGGGGAAACGAGGTCCTGCCGGTGTTTTTACCTGGCTTCCAAGGTAACGGCCTTCGTGGATGGTCTCCAACCTGGTATCGATCCCGTCCTGAAGCCGCGCTCTCGGATGCCGAGTTGCTTGGCCTGCTGCTCTCTCGCGGCCGGCCCGGAGGCGAAGCTCGTGGGCCAGGTGCGCCGTGCGCTCGGTGGCAGGGGGCCGGAAGAGCAAGATTGCCGAGAGACCCGAGAGCGACAGGTCGCACCGATCTTGAACTGCGAGGGCTAGAGAGGGCTGTCGGTGAGTCCTAGGTTGGTTTTCGGATCTTCGTTCACGGCGCTCTCGATTTCAGCCAGTCAGCCCGGGGCGGTCGCGGAGGGTCATGATGGTCGCCAGCATCGAGGCGACCAGGGTTTCGTGGCTGCCGGCACCGACGGCGACGACATCGGCGGCACAGGTGGTGAGAGTGCGGCCCGGACGGAGCACCCGGGCCCGGGCGAGCAGGCGCTCGCCGGCGGCGGGGGCGACCAAGTTGATCTTGAACTCGACGCTGAGCACCGCCGCATCGGCGGGCATGAGGGTGAAGGCGGCATAGCCGCAGGCGGTGTCGGCGACCGCCGCCACCACTCCCGCGTGCAGGTAGCCGTGCTGCTGTGTGAGGTCCTCGCGGCAGGGCAGCTCGATCTCCACCTCGCCGGGCTCGACCCGTGTCAGGCGCGAGCCGATCGTGGCCATGAAGCGCTGGCGCGCGAAGCTGGCGCGCACCCGCGCCGCAAACTCGGGGTCCGCCGGCACCGGCGCCGGCTTGGAGCGTGGCTGGTCCTGGTCAGGATCCGTGCTCACGGCACGCCGCCGGCCAGGATGGTCGCCAGCTTGGCGCCGTCGATGTTGCCGCCGGAGACGAGGCAGACGATCTTCTTGCCCGGCAGTTCGCCGGCGGTGGCCAGCGCCATGGCGACGGCGACCGCGGTGGCGCCGGCGCCTTCGGCGATCACCCGGTGGCGCTCCGCGAGCAGCCGCACGGCGGCGGCCACCGCGGCCAGCGGCACGACGCGGGACCCGGCCAGCAGGCGGCTGGCGAGCGGCCACATTTCGGGCAGCAGGGCCTTGCCGCCGATGCCGTCGACGAAGCTGGGCTGGTAGTCGATGGCCCGCGCCTCGCCGGCCTCGAACGAAGCGGCGAGCGGCGATGCGGTCGTCACTTCGCAACCGAAGACCTCGGCGGCCGGGCGCAGCTCGCGTAGCGCGGCGGCGATGCCGCAGGACAGGCCGCCGCCGCCAAACGGCACCAGCACCACGTCGACGCCGGGCAGCTGCTCGGCGATCTCGAGGCCGATGGTGCCGTTGCCGGCCATCACCGCGGTGTCGCTCACTGGATGGATGAAGAGGCCCGGCTGCCCCGGGTAGTGATGCTCGGCGATGACCTGCCACCAGGTCTCGAACGGCACCTTCAACACGGTGCCGCCGAGGCGCTCGATGGCGGCCAGCTTGGTCGCCGGCGCATGGTCGGGCACCACGGCGGTGGCGGCGACACCGAGCCGCCGCGCGCTCCAGGCGACCCCCTGCGCCATGTTGCCGGCGCTCGCCGTGTACACCCCGTCGGCCAGGCGTTCGGCGCCAGCCTGTAGCATGGCATTGGCGGCGCCGCGCAGCTTGAACGAACCGATCGGTTGCAGGTTCTCGAGCTTGATATAGATCTCGGCCGGCGGCGGCTCGGCAGCGGCCGGCCGGCCGGCACTGGCAGGAGGCTCCCATTGGAGGCGCAGCAGCGGCGTCCGCAAGGCGAGGCCGTCGAGGCGCTCGCGCGCGGCACGGATCTCTTCGAGGGTGGGGGCTCGCAGCTCGCGGCTGGGGCCGGCGGCACCGACGGTGGTCATTTAGCGCTCCCATCGGCCGGCGTCCGCGCCGGCGCCGGGTCCGCGCCGGAATCGAGGCGGATTCCGCGGCTCTGCGCCAGGGCTCGGCGGTAGGCGTGGTCGGCGGCGGCCAGGTCCTCGACGGCGAGGCCTAGCGACTTGAACAGCGTGATCTCGTCGGCACCGCGCCGGCCGGCGACGCGCCCGAGCAGCAGGTCGCCGATCTCGCCCTGGATGTGGTCGGGGGCGATGGCGCCTTCGCGCAGTGGGAAAAGGTAGTCGCCGGACTCGTTCACCGTCGATTCGCGGCGGTCGACGAACAGGCGGCTGCGGGAGACCGCCGCGCTGTCGAGCTCGCGCGCCGCGGCGATGCTCGAGCCGACGGCGTTGACGTGCGCGCCCGGCGACAGCCAGGCTCCGGCGAGCACCGGCTCGCGCGAGGAGGTGACCGTGCACACCAGGTCGGCCCCGGCGACCGCCGCCGCGGCCGAGGGCGCCGCCTCGACCGCCAGCCCGTGGCGGGCGCTCTCCTCGGCGGCGAACCGCCGCGCGCTCTCCGGCCGGCGGCTCCACACCCGCACCCGGCGCAGCTCCCGCACCTCGCGCATGGCGGCGAGGTGGCTGCGCGCCTGGACGCCGGCGCCGAGCAGCGCCAGCTCGCCGGCCTCCGCACGCGCCAGCAGCCGGGTCGCCAGGGCGCTCACCGCCGCGGTGCGGATGGTGGTGATGGCAGCAGCATCGACGCTGGCGATGGGCCTGCCGGTCTCGGTCTCGAACAGCAGCACCACGCCGAAATGGGACTCGTCGCCGCGCTCGCGGTTGCCCGGGAAGATGCTCACCACCTTGATCCCGGCGATGCTTCTGGCGGTGCCGGCGGTGGGGCTACCGGGCTCGGCGGCGGGCGGCTCCCCGGCGGCGCCGGCGCCAGGTACGCGGATCTGGCCCGGCATAAAGCCCAGCAGCCCCGGGCGCCCCTCGAGGCGCATGACGCTGCGCAACGGCTGCACCGCCCCGCCCAGCGCCAGCTCGCGCAACGCGCCCTCCATCAGCGCGATGCACTCACCCATCGGCAGCAGCGCTTCTACCTCGGCTGAGCTCAGATAGAGAAACGGCAGCTTGCCTGCGGTCTCTGCGCCGTCACCCGATGATCTTGTCGTAGTCGCCATGCGTTCCGATCCAGATCCAATAGGTACCGTCCTCGCCTCCGTGGCGAGCGCACGGTGCAGCGAGGGGTGACGAGGATCGGACTTGAGAAAGGAGAAGCGAGGCCAAATGCTTCAAAGATCGCGCGCCTTGCCAGCCTCATAATCGGCCACGGACTCGGCTACGAGGCCATCCAGCCTTCCGGACCGCGAGTCGTCCTCGATCTGCTGGTCCCAAACGTGGGCGTCGAAATCCAGGAACCACCTCCGGAACCTCGCGAGATCCTCCGGGGAAAGGCCTTGAATGCGCGTCTCGATCTGCTCGACCTCGCTCATTGCGTCGCTCGTTCCATCACCTTTGCACGATCGTATCACTGCCCCATCACAGGTTGCCTGGCGGGCGAAATAGCGGCGCCGGCTCCCCGGTAGAGCGCATAGGCGTCGCTGCCGGCCAGCAGGCGGTCCGGCGCCGGCAACCGATCCGCCGGCGGCGCGGGCGGGCGGCGCCAAACGCTCTTGCCCACCAGCAGGCATGCAGCCGCGGGGACAGGGGACGCCACCGTCCCCGCGGCGGCCGGCTCGACCACCTCGAAGCCGTCCACCACCTCGAGGATGAAGCGCTCCGACCAGACCAGCCTGCAGGTGGTGCGGAGCTCGCCGCAGCCGCTAACCGCCGGCGCCAGCGCGCGGAGGAAGCGCTGGTCGGCGGACGGCGGCTTGAGCAGCACCCGCGCCACCAGGCGCGCCTCGCAGAACGCCAGCGGCAGCACCACCAGGCCGAACAGCGCCAAGGCCCGCAGGCGCAGGGGTGACCGCTCCACCAGCAGCAGCGCGCTGCCCGCCGCCAGCATCGCCAGCGCCGGATAGGTCGGGTCCAGGTACCAGTGGTGCTGCGTGCGGACCAGCGAGTAGAAGACCAGCGGCACGCCGGCCCAGAGGGCGAGCAGCACCGCCACCTCGCGGCGCGGCCGCCGTCGCGCGCTACCGGCGCCGCGCCTCCACCACGCCATGCCGGCGCCAGCCATCAGCAGCAGCGGCCAGGGTGCGAAGCGGTCGAACAGCCCCGTGACGTAGCCGATCGGCGACGAGGTGCTCTTGTCGACGATGGAGGTCGAGCGCTGCAGGACGTCCTCGCGCAGCATCCGCAGGAAGAAGTCCGGCGAGCCGTCGGCCTGCCAGCGGGCCAGCACCCAGGCGCCGACGATCGCCGCGAAGAGGGCGCCGGCCGCCAGCCAGGGCAGCAGGCGCTGCCGGCGCCAGGCGCCGGTCCACACCAGGTAGCCGGCCGCGATCAGCACCATCGGCGCGATGGCGAAGCTCTTGAGCAGGAAGCCGCAGGCGAGCAGCGCCGCCAACCGCACCACCTGCCAGGGCGACTCGCCGAGCCCGGGCAGCCCCACCGCCGCCAGCAACAGGATGAGCGTGAGATCGGCGTCGAAGTCGCCGCTGCGCGCCCCGTGGTGGCTGATGAAGCCGAACGTGGTGGCCAGGACCAGGCCGGCGAGGATCGCCAGCCGGCGGTCGAACCAGCGCCTGGCCCAGCGCATGGTGACCCCGACCGCGACCAGCGCGCAGAGCGCGGAGGGCAGGCGCATCGCCAGCGCCGAGCCGCCGAAGAGCGCCATCGACAGCGCCATCAGCCAGTAGCCAAGCGGCGGCTTGAGCGCCCAGACCTCCCTCTGGCCGGCATAGGTGGTCACCACCGGGGCGCGGTGCTGCTGCATCTCGAAGGCCGAGACGCCGTACCGCGCCTCGTCGAAGTCGTTGACGTTGGCGGTGCCGAGCCCGACGAAGACGTTGCAGGCCATCACCGCCAGCACCAGCAGCGCGCTCGAGCGGTAGTGCCGGATGACGAACCGCCCCAGGGCGTATCCCGCTCCCGCGCCGGAGCAGGTTCCATGCCGCGAGCCGCTCGGCGCGGCGGCGGCCGCCGCCCGCACCCGGCCGGCGCCGTCGACAGCGCCGTCGACGGCCCGCGGCGCATCCGGCGCCGGCCTGGCGCCGCCGCCGTCGCTCCCGGTCCGTCGCTCGCTGGCAGGCACGATCGGCAGCATACCGGACTCACCCCGCGCCGGATTCCAGCCGGCTGGCTGCGCCTCGCGGCGGACCGGCCCTCCGCGCCCCGCCACCCGCCACGCCCCCCGTGCCGTGGCGCGTCCTCTGCCGTTCTCCGCCCTGCCCACCTCGGCGTGGTCTGGCCGGGAACGGGGAAATCCTCGGCGGGGCCAGGCGCCCAATTTCGGCCCAGGACTGCCGAGACCATAGACTTCGCACCCATGGCGGGGCGGAGCGCGCGATGATCGAGATCCGAGATCTGGTCAAGACCTATGACGGCTTCGCGGCAGTCGATGGTCTCTCGCTTGCCGTCGCCGGCGGCGAGATCGTCGGGCTGGTGGGGCCGAACGGCGCCGGCAAGACCACGACCCTGCGCTGCCTGGCCGGGATCCTGCCGCCGACGTCGGGGCGGATCGCGGTCGCCGGCTACGACCTCGAGACGCAGCCGATCGAGGCGCGGCGCCGGCTGGCCTTCGTGCCCGACGAGCCGCGCCTGTTCGAGAACCTGACCGTCGCCGACCACATGAAGGTGATCGGGCGCATCTACGGCGTGGCCGACGCTGCCGAACGGTCGCGCCAGCTGCTGGCGGCCATGGAGCTGGCCGACCGCCCCGACGCCTTCCCCGCCGAGCTGTCGCGCGGCATGAAGCAGAAGCTGATGATCGCGCTGGCGCTGCTCCACCGCCCCGACGCCCTGATCCTGGACGAGCCGTTGACCGGCCTCGATCCCGGCGCCATCCGGCGCATGAAGCGGACCATCGTCGAGCAGGCGCGGGCCGGCGCCGCGGTGCTGGTCTCCTCCCACCTGCTGGCGCTGGTGCAGGAGATCTGCGGCCGGGTGGTGATCGTCCAACACGGGCGCCAGGTGCTCGCCGGCACCCTGGCCGAGATCCGCGCCGCCCTCCCCGGCCTCGCCGCCGACGCCGACCTCGAGGAGATCTTCCTGCGCGCCACCGAGGGAGCCGAGGCGGACGCCGCCCCGGCGCCCGGCAGCCCGGGGAACGAGCCGAGGTGAACGGCGCGCTGGTCGAGCTCGTCTGGCGGGGCTTCCGCGGCTCCCTGGTGCGGCGGGCGCGGCGGCTGCGGCAGCCGCGCTACCTGCTGGCTTTCCTGGCATCGGTTGCCTACTTCGGGTTCATGGTGCTGCCCAGCTACCTCAACTGGTCCCGCCAGGCGCGCGGCGCCTTCGGACCGGGAGCCGCCGCCGGGGCGTCCACTCCGGCAGCAGGCATCGGCGGGCTCGCCGGCGGCACGGGCCGGCTGGTGGCGATGGCGGCGGCGCTGGTCCTCGCCGCGGCGCTGACGCTGATCTGGGCGCTCGCCTCGTCGAAACCGGCGCTGCGCCTCGGCGAAGCCGACCTCGACCTGCTGCTGCCGGCGCCGCTGGCCCGACGCCAGCTGATCGAGCTGGCGGTCTGGCGCCAGCAGGCCGGGTTACTGCTCGGCGCCCTGGTGGTGACCCTGCTCCGCGGCTACGGCACCCCCGCCACACGGTTGGTGCGCCTGCTCACCACCTGGGGACTGCTCGCCCTGATCAACCTCCATATCCAGGGGGTGAACCTGTGGAAAGCGCGGCTGCGCGAGCTGGCGCCAGCCGTGGCGCGACGCCGCGCCGGGATCGCGCTCGCAGCCGGCGGCGCCTGGTGGGTGGCGGTCGCCCTGGCGCTGCGCGCCGCCCTGGCAGCGCCCCTGACCGCCGCCACCGAGGCCGGCAAGGCGGCGACCGCCGCCGCCGCGGGCGCGGTGGCAGCGGCGGACGCCGGCGGCGGTCTGGCGGCGCTCGGGGACGCCATCCGCCACCTGGGCGCCTCACCGCCTCCCCTGCTGTGGGGGCTGCTGGCGCCGTTTCGCTGGCTCGCGACCGCGCTCCTGGGCAGCCTCGGACCCGGCTTCCGGCAGCCCGGCGGCGGCGCCGGCCTCGCGAGCGGCGGGCTCAGCGGCCTCGGCGCGCCGCGAGGGCTTGCGGACGTCGCCTTCCTGCTGGTCCTGGTGACGGCCCATTACGAGTGGGTGGTGCGCTCGCGGGCGCGCTTCGAGGACGCCGTGCTGCAACGGGCGCGGCGCCAGGCGGACCGCCGGCGACGGCGGCCGGAGCTGGCGGCGTCCACCGCCCGCGCCCGCCGTCGCGAGCCGTTCCCGCTGGCGCCGAGCGGCATGCCCGAGGCGGCGATCTACTGGAAGAACCTGCTCATCCCCAGCCGCCGCCCGCTGGCGCACCGCGCCGCCCTGGCGGCGCTCGCCGGGCTCGCGGCATGGGCGTCGGGAGCGGCGCTCGGCGCGCCCATGGCCTACCTCGCGCCGGTGGCCGGCGCCGGCTTCATGCTGATGGTGATGATCCCGCCGTTCGCCGGCCTCAACCTCCGCCACGACCTGCGCGCCGACCTGCTGCAGGTCGAGATCCTGCGGCCCTGGCCGGTGCCCGGCTGGCGCCTGGTGGCCGCCGAGCTGCTGGCGCCGGCCACCACCGCATGCAGCTGGACGCTCGCCGGCTTCTGCCTGGTGCTTGGCGCGGCGCTCGCGGCCGGCGATCGCCTCGGCCGGGAGGACTATCTCCACCTGGCGATGCGGTCCGAGCCATGGCCGGGGCTCCCGGGCGGCAGCCCGCTCGGCGCGATCGTGGCGCTCGGCGGCGCGGCGCTGCTCGCCGGCCTCCCGATCATCCTGCTGTCGACCGCGCTGCAGAACGTCGCCGCCTTGATGCTGCCCGGCTGGGTGACGCTCGGCCCGCGCGCCCGCGCCGGCTCAGGGCTGGCCGGCCAGCGCCTGCTGCTGCTGCTCGGCCAGTCCCTGGCCATCGCCGCCGGGCTGGTGCCTGCCCTGCTGCTGGTGGCGGCGGCGCTGCTCGCCGGCAGCCGGCTGGGCCTGCGGCCGGCGGCGTGGCAGGCGCCGGCGCTGGCGCTGCTCGCCGCGCTGCCGCTGCTCGTCGAGGTCGGCTTGCTGGTGCGCGCCGGCGGCGCGCTCTGGGACCGCCTCGATCCGTCGCAGGAGCTGCTGCAACCCGAGGAGTGAGACGAGACCGGAACCAGGCTCAAGGAGACCGGCACCAGGCTCACGGAGACCAGCACCAGGCTCACGGAGACCGGCACCAAGCTCACGAGACCCGTCCCCCCCGGGCCGGCCTGAACCCCCCGGCCGGCCGGCGGGACTCACTGTCGGGTCGAGCCCGCGAAATCTGATCCGGCGCGCCTCCGGGGCGCTTGATCCGGCGCGCCCTCCGGGCGCTCGATCCGGCGCGCCTCCAGGCGCTTGTACCGGCGCGCCCCCGGGCGCCGGCGAACCCGACGGCAGCCTACGCGGCGGGGCGCTCCGCTATACTCGGCGGCGCCACGCGACCCGGCTGCCGCCGACATTTCCAAGGAGAGCGCTCCATGACCCGCACGCTTCGACTCCTCTTCGCCCTGTTCCTGTTGCCGGCACTGCTGGCGGCGCCGCTGGCCGCGACCTGCGGCGGCGGCGGCGGCGGCGGCATGGGCGGCGTCCGCCGCGGCGGCGGCAGCGGCGCCAGCATGGGCGACCGCGGCGGGTCCACGCCGGCCCCGACCTACCCGGTGCCATGGAGCGTGGTGCACACCGGCGAAGAGGCTCCGCCGCCGCTTGCCGCTCCCGCCGGCGCGCCGGTCGACAACCTGGTGGTCTACTGGTTCCCCACCTCGCAGCAGGAGGCGAAGGCTTCCGAGATGCAGGTGTCGCGGGAGCTCACCCTGCTGACGGCGCGCTGCGTCAGCCTGGTGCTGGTGCCGTCCGACAACACCCAGCTGCGCGGCCGCTTCCCCGGCGCCGCCGGCCCCTACGTGGTGCTGGCCGAAGCCGGCGGCAAGGAGCTCGGCCGGGTCGCCGCCGCCTCCGGTCCGCAGCTCAAGCCGGCGCCGGTCGAGAAGCTGGTCAAGGGCGAGCTCAAGGGCCGCGAGGCGGCTCTCGGCCGCCAGCTCGACGCCGCGCGCGACAAGCAGAAGCGCGGCGACGTCGAGGGCGCCGCCGCCATCTATCAACAGGTATGGGCGGAGCGCTGCCTGGTGCCGGGCAAGATCCCGCAGCAGGCCGCCGAGGCGCTCAAGAAGCTCGGCCGCCCGGTGCCCGCGGACAGCGTCGGACGCCTGGCCTCGCCGGGCCAGCCGGAGACCGCGGCGACCCTGCAGACTCCCCAGCTGACCGTCGCCGCGGACCGGCGCATCGAACGGATCATGAACGCCGGCCTGGCGGCCGAGGACGCCGGCAGGTATCTGGCCGCCCGCACCCTGTACGCGCGCGCCCACCGCCTCGATCCGGCGGACCCGGTGCCGCTGCGCTACCTGGGCGAGCTGGACCGCCACCACACCGGCGATTGGGCGGCGGCGCGCCGCACCTTCGAGCAGCTCCTCGCCATGCCCGCCGACCCGCTGTCGCGGGCGGTGGCGCTGCACGGGCTGGGCAAGATGACCATCCACGACGGCGACTTCGCGCGCGGCCTGTCGCTGATCGAGCAGTCGATCGCCACCTACCCGCTGCCGCTCGCCTACCGCAACCTGGCGGTCTACTGGAACTCGGAGGGCCAGGTCGAAAAGGCCCAGGGCTTCGCCGAGAAGGCGCTGGCCCTCGATCCCGACGACCCCTACACCCAGATCTTCGTCGCCGCCTTCACCGCCGAGGACGGCCGCCGCGACGAGGCGCTGCGGGTGGCGCACGCCAACGAGGACCTGCTCGCCGCCTCCTATAACCTGGCGGCGATCCACTGCCTGCTCGGTCACCGCGACCAGGCGCTGGCGCTGCTGCGGCGGCACTTCTACGAGTACGAGCGCTTCGACGCGGTGCGCGCCAAGGAGATGAAGGAAGCGCGCGAGGACATCGTCTTCACCGCGCTCAAGGCGGACCCCGAGTTCATCGCCCTCACCTCGATGGCTGAAAACGCCGGCATCCCGGCGACCGGCACCGCTGCGATGCCGGGCGCCAGGGGCGCCGGGGTGACGCCGTGACGCGGGCACCACGGCGGCGGCGCGAGCCGCCCGTGGCGGCCGCGAGCCACCGCGGCCGCTCCGGGCGGGCGTGGCGATTGCTGCCGGCGCGGTTGCTGCCGGCGCGGTTGCTGCCGGCGCGGTTGCTGCCGGCGCGGTTGCTGCCGGCGCGGTTGCTGCCGGCGCGGTTCGTGCCGGCGCTGGCGCTGCTCGCCGCGGCCACCGCGGCGGCCATGGCGGCCACGGCGGCCGGCACCGGCCCGGTCGCGGCGCCGCTGCACGATCCGGCCGAGCCGCCGGCGGGCCGCCCGGCCGGGCGCCTGACGGCGCCGCCGGCTCCCGCCGGCGCCATCGCCCGCGCTGCCGTCGACGAGGCCGGGTTGCGCGCGACCGTCGAGGAGTTGGCCGCCTGCGGCACGCGCCTGTCGCTGTCGTCGTGGACCGATCCGCGGCGCGGGATCGGCTGCGGCCGCGATCGGGTGCTGGCCCGCTTCGAAGCCATTGCCCGCGCCGGCGGCGGCCGCCTGCAAGTGAGCGTCGATCGCTTCGAGGCCGAGAACGCGCGCACCGGCGGCAAGCCCGCCCATCTCGAGAACGTGCTGGCGCTGCTGCCCGGCAGCGACGAGGCGCTGGCCAAGACCGTGTTCCTGGTCTCGGGGCACTTCGATTCGATGCCGAGCTCGGTGATGGATCCCGTCGCCGACGCGCCCGGCGCCGACGACGACGCCTCCGGCGTGGCGGTGGCGGTCGAGAGCGCCCGCCTGCTTGCCGGCGATCCCGCCAAACGCTACCGGGCAACGCTGCTGTTCGCCGCCGTCTCCGGCGAGGAGCAGGGCCTGCTCGGCGGCACCCGGTTGCGCGAGTACCTGAAGGAACACGGCTACACCGTCGGCGGCTTCCTCGACAACGACATCGTCGGCGCCGACTTCGCGCCGGGAGCGCCGCACCGGGTGCGGCTGTTCTCGGGCGGCGGCCCGGACGGCGTCGATTCGCCGTCACGCGACCTGGCGCGGACGGTCGAGGAGATCGCCGGCCGCGACGCGGTGCGGCTGATCTTCCGCCTCGACCGCCTGGGGCGCGGCGGCGATCACCGTCCCTTCGTCGAGGCCGGCCTGCCGGCGGTGCGCTTCACCGAGCCGCTCGAGGACTACGCCCACGAGCACCAGACGCCGCGCCTCGAGGGCGGCCGCCAGTACGGCGACCTGGTGAAGTTCCTCGATTTCTCCTTCCTGGGCGACGTCGCCAGGATCAACGCCGAAGCGCTGCGGCAGCTGGCGCTGGCGCCGGCGGCGCCGCGCGAGGTCACCATCTCGGGAGGCGTGACGCCGAACGCCCATCTCGCCTGGCAGGCGGCGGCAGCGGACCCGGAGCGCGCCGGCTTCGAGGTGCTCTGGCGCGAGACCACCGACCCGCGCTGGTCGGTCTACCAGGCGGTGCCGGCGACTGCCGGCGACGCGGTGCTCGAGGGCATCTCGACGGACAACCACTTCTTCGCCCTGCGCGCCGTCGGCAGCAATGGCGCCCGCTCGCTGCCGGTCGCCGCCGTCCTCAAGCCCCCACCGTCGAAACCGTAGCCGAAGCCGTAGCGCCACTCCCCGCCCCTGGTGACAAGACACGCCTGACAGGGCGTGCGGTCTGGTAAGATATGGCGACTGCAAGACTCGCCGCGAGGTCGCCGGAGCACGGTCTGCGGGTCGCGGGAGAACGACAGGAGAGCGGTGGATGGCATCCAATCAGGCATCGATGGCCCGGCGGCAGCGCGAGCGTGCGCGGATGCAGCAGGCGCAGGAAAAACTGGCGAAGCGGCAGGAGCGACGCGAACAGAAGAAGGTCCCCGCGACGCGGGTCGACAACCCGCTCGACGATCCGACCATCGACTGGAGCGAGGCCGTGCGCGAGGTCAAGCTTCCGGCTCTGCCCGAAGAAGTGACTCCCCCCCTCGAAGACGAACCCGTCTGAGCGCAGCTTTTCGTGAGCCACGCCTCGGCCCTGGCCGCGGCCTGGCTCGATGACGCCGGCAGGGCCACCCACCGCTTCCCGGCGGCTCAGCCACCGCTTCCCGGCGGCTCAGCCACCGCTTCCCGGCGGCTCAGCCGCCGCTTCCCAAACCGCTCAGCCGCCGCGCCGGCCGGCCGGCGGAGCCGACCCTGGCGGCTCCGCCTCTTCCTCGGGCCCGCTCCACGGCGCCGCATGCACGGTGCGATAGCGCCCCAGGACCACCTGACCCGGCGGCAGGCCGCGCGGCTTGCTCACCTCGCCGCAGGTCGTCAGATGCACCGCCACCCTGCCGCCGCGGCGCGCCTTGGAATACCGAGCCGCCAGCGCTGCCGCGAACTGCTCGGTCTCGCGCGGCAGCCGATCGAGCCCTGCCGGATTGCGCACCACCACGTGCGACCCCGACTCGCCGGCAACGTGCAGCCAGAAGTCGCGCGGCGCACCCAGCTGCAAGCTCACCACCTCGTTGTCGGCGGCGGTGCGCCCGACCAGCACGGTCATGCCGTCAGGCGACACGAAGCGCCGCGCCACCGCCCGGCCGCGCCACCGCCCGGCTTCGGGATCGGGGGGCGGCGGCGCCTGCCGATGCGCGCACATGCGGCGAAGTATAGGGAATCTGCCTGCCCCAGGAAGCTCCGGCCGGGCTCGCCGCGTTAGGATGGGCACGGGCCGGGCATGACGCCCGCGGGCCTGCACAGTGGACGTTGGGGGGATCGAGATGGCGATCGCAGTCGGCGAAAGGATTCCGGACGTGAAGCTCAAGACGATCACCGACGATGGCATCCGGGAGGTTTCGACCGCCGAGCTCTGCCGGGGCAAGAAGGTGGTCCTGTTCGGGGTGCCAGGGGCCTACACCGGGACCTGCTCCACCAAGCACCTGCCAGGCTTCGTAGAGCTGGTGGACCAGATCAAGGCCCGCGGCGTCGACGTCGTGGCCTGCACCGCGGTCAACGACATCCACGTGCTGCGGGCCTGGGGGCGCGAGCACGGCGCCGGCTCGAAGATCGAGCTGCTCGCGGACGGCAACGGCGAGCTGGCGCACGCCATGGGGCTCGAGCTGGACCTCCGGTCCGCCGGCATGGGCATCCGTTCCCAGCGCTACGCGGCGATCGTCGAGGATGGGGTGATCCGCAGCCTGGAGACCGACCTCCCGGGCGAGGTGACGGGCAGCGGCGCCGCCGCGGTCCTGCGGGCACTGTAGCCGGGGAAAAGCCGGGGCGCCGGCGGGGCGGCATGCGCCGGGAGAGCCGCCAGACACCTGCCCTGGCTACAGCTCCCCCGGCGCCGTCGAGAAAGGCGCCGCTGACGGGGTGCCGCCAGCCTACTCGGCGCCGACCGCCAAGTAGGTGCGGAGCTTCTCGTCCTCGAACTTGGCCTCGGCGGTCGCCTCGCGGCTGGCCAGCGAGACCAGGATGCCGACCACGAACGCGGCGGTCATCGACACGATGGCCGGGTTCTTGATCGGGAAGATCGCCTCTTTCTTGTGCAGCAGGTCCACCCACACCGTCGGGCTGATGATGATCAGCAAGACCGACAGGAAGGCGCCGGTCAGGATCGACCACACCGCGCCGGCGGTGGTGAAGCGCTTCCAGACGATCGACATCAGCAGCGCCGGGAAGTTGGCGCTGCAGGCCACGGCGAACGCCAGGCCGACCATGAAGGCGACGTTCTGGCCCTTGAACAGCACCCCGAGCAGGATGGCGAGGATGCCGAACACCACCGTCGAGATCTTCGCCACCCGCACCTGCTCCTGCTCGTTGGCGACGCCCTTCTTCACCACGTTGACGTAGATGTCGTGCGACAGCGCCGAGGCGCCGGCCAGGGTGAGCCCGGCGACCACGGCGAGGATGGTGGCGAAGGCCACCGCCGCGATGAAGCCGAGGAACGGCGTGCCGCCCAGCACCTCGGCGAGCAGCGGCGCCGCCATGTTGCCGCCCTTGTCGATCTTGGTGATCAGGTCGCGGCCGACCAGCACCGAGGCGCCGAAGCCGACGATCGGGATGATGATGTAGAAGTAGCCGATGAAGCCGGTGGCGAAGAGCACCGACTTGCGCGCCGACTTGGCGTCGGGCACGGTGTAGAAACGCATCAGGATGTGCGGCAGACCGAGCAACCCGAACATCAGGGCGAGGCCCAGCGAGATGGCGTCGAGCTTGCCGGTCACCAGGCCGCCCGGCTCCAGCGCCTTCTGGCCGAGCTGCTGCGACACCGCCTGGTACAGGCCGCCGGGGCTCCAGCCGAACTTGGCGAGCACCATCAGGGTCATCACGGTGACGCCGCCCAGCAGCAGCACCGCCTTGACGATCTGCACCCAGGTGGTGGCGATCATGCCGCCGAACAGCACGTAGGCCAGCATCACCGCGCCGACGATCAGCTCGGCATAGACGTAGTCGATGCCGAACATCAGCTTGATCAGGCTGCCGGCGCCCACCATCTGGGCGATGGTGTAAAGCAGGACGGTGAGGATGCCGCCGATCGCCGAGGCGATGCGCACCGGCGTCTGGCGCAGTCGGAAGGCCACCACGTCGGCGAAGGTGTACTTGCCGAGGTTGCGCAGCGGCTCGGCGATCAGGAACATCAGCGCCGGCCAGCCGACCAGCCAGCCGGTGGCGTAGATCATGCCGTCATAGCCCTTGAGCGCCACCATGCCGGCGATGCCGAGGAACGACGCCGCGCTCATGTAGTCGCCGGAGAGCGCCAGGCCGTTCTGCAGGGAGCTGACGGTGCGCCCGGCGGCATAGAACTCCTTGGTCGAGCGCGTCCGCTTGGCGGCCCAGTAGGTGATGGACAGCGTGATCGCAACGATGACGAAGAAGAAGATGATGGCGGATGAGGTCGGAGTGCCTATTGCGCTTTGCATGTCGGCCCCTTTGCGGTCACTTCTTGAGGTCGTCCACCAGGCGGCTCACCTCGGCGTCCTGGACGCGGTTCGCCCAGGAGACGTAGATGCCGGTGAGGACCCAGGCGGCCACGATGACGCCAACGCCGATCGGGATGCCGATCGTGGTGTATTCGCCGACCTTCTGCGCCAGGAAGGGCTTGTTGGCGGCGACCAGCAGGATGAAGCCGTAGTACACGACGAACAGCAGGAAGGTCAGGATGATCGCGATCGTCCACTTGCCGCGGACCAGCTGCTTGAACTCGGCGGATTCGAGCATCTCGTGCGTCGACTTTGGCATTCCTCCTCCTCTCGAAAGAGCAACAGGTACCTACCAGATGAAGATCTGGTATTGAAGCTGGTACTGGTTACGGCTGACCTGTCCGGTTCCCTGGAGGCGAGTATAAGCCAACTTCACGTCGGAATTGTGACCGTGCGGGAAATAACCCAGCCCGAAGGTGGGGCGCTTCTGGTCCGGATGGCTGTGGTTGGCAAAGTCATCCGTGCTGTACTGAACAAACGGCTGGATCTTGAGGGCAGCGAGGTAGTACCCGGCCTCGACCAGCAAGGTGCTCTGCTTGGGGATTGCGAGCAGGAAGGTGCCGCCGTCCCATTTCGTGTAATCGGCCTGCAGCGTGAAGCCGTCGCCGTTGCCCACCGGCTGGTCCCAGAAGAAGTCGCCGGTGTAGGCGGAGTACTCCTTCTGGCGGTCGAAGCTGCCGCCGAACTCCATGCTCTGCGTCTTGCCCAACGAGGTGCCGCGATAGAAGAGGCCGGTCTGGGCGCCGAGCACCCACAGCGACAGACGGCCGGCGTAGCGGAAAGCGTTGGCCTCGTTGTCGCCGCGGTTGCCCTGGAACATGCCGAGACGGTATTCGAGGTGGTCGTTGGCCAGGTAGCCGCGCACCTGGGCGCCGAAGTCTCGCCCAACGTTGGCCTGGATGGCGGTGGTCTCGGTGAATGTGAAGGGGCCGAAATCGAGCGGCATCAGCTGGCCGACCGACGTGTTGTGGTTGTAGCTGTCGGCAATGAAGATCTCGCCGCCCTCGAGCTGGAACTCGTGAGCGAATGCGTAGGTGACGACGAAGTCCTGGATGTACATCGAGGTATTGATGTTCTTGGTGCCGTCGGCATTGCCCTTGCCGAGGTTGGGGTTGTCGGTGTCGAAGTACACCGATAGCTTGTCGCCGTATTTGAACAGCCCGATCAGCCGCAGCCGCCGGATGTAGAGGTCATCCTCCGACTGCGTGGCCGAGTTGTTCTGGATGTCCTGCGCCTGGAGCTGGCCCAGCACTCCAAGCTTGAGAGAGCTGCTGCCGTCCGCGGAGCTGAACTGCAGCTGCGCCGCCGCCGGCGAAGCCGCCGCCGCCGCGACCGCGAGCACCACGGCGGCAAGAGCGAGGGAAAAGCAACCCTTCCGCAACCAAAGACCCGCCATTTTGCATGTCCTTTCTCGAGCGATGCCCGCGACTCAAGCGGCAGTGCACTTTCCTGCATCAGCGTGACAGTACTTATTAGAACGTAGAGTAGGAGAGCGCCTCGGCACTGTCAAGAAGCTGTCACACGGCTGCCTTCCGGCGGCAGATCGCGCTCCGGCAGCGAATTCCGTCCGGTAGGAATGACGTGTACGGTTGGTACCCGTCCGGCAGGTTCAGCCAGGCTCGGGGCGATAGAGGCCGGCGGCGTCGGTTCCCAGCATCCCCGCCGCGAAGGAGCGGGAGTCCATCGGGGAGAGGCCGGCGAGCATCCCCGGCGTCAGCACCGGTGTGCGGTCGAGGGTGTCGAAGCGCTCGGCCACGGCCTCGAGGCCGGCGTCGTCGACCATCCAGTCGAGGTCGTCCAGCTGGGCGAGATCGAGCGGCACGGTGAAACCGCGCAGGGTCTTCTCGCCCAGCACATTGTAGAAGTCCTCGAAGTAGGACATGACCAGCTCGCGCAGGCTCTGGTAGACGGCTTCGCGGTAGCGCAGGCCGACGAAGTTGGACTTGGCCAGGGCCCCCCAGCAGCCGTCACGCTGCCAGACCGCCAACATGTGGTCGTCGTCGCGTTCGGCGTAGAGGTCGACGACGAGCGGTGGCAGGCCCAGGCAGCGCAGCGCTGCCGCCGCCAGCAGCGCGCCGTCGAAGCAGTGAGCCCGGCGGTCGCGCAGCACCCGCCGCGGGCAGCGGTAGAAGGGGTCGGCGCTGTACGGGATGTCGTCGAGGAACGCCTGGATGGCGGCCGGGCTGTCGAGCCCCAGCAACTGCGTGCGCTCCGCCGGCTCGAGCCTGGCCAGGAAGTCCTCGGCCGCCGGGGACCGCGGCGCCGGCGGCGGCTCACTCATCGACCCTCGGCGGCGGCAGCCGGGCGACCTCGCGATGCCGGAAGCAGGTCACCAGGTGGTCGTTGACCACGCCCACGGCTTGCATGTAGGCGTAGCAGATGGTCGGCCCCACGAAGGTGAAGCCGCGCGCCTTGAGCTCGCGGCTCAGGTCCCGCGACTCGGCGGTCTCGGCCGGCACCTCGGCCGGGGTCCGCCAGCGGTTCTGGCGCGGCGCGCCGCCGGCCCGTTGCCAGAGGAACCGGTCGAAGCTGCCGTGCTCTTGCACCAGGGCGAGGAAGGCGCGGGCGTTGCGGACCGCCGCCGCGACCTTGAGGCGGTTGCGGATGATGCCCGGGTCGGCGAGGGCGCGGGCGATCCGCTCCTCGCCCCAGCGCGCCAGCCGGCGCGGGTCGAAGCCGGAGAACACCCGCCGGTACTCCTCGCGGCGGCGCAGGATGGTGAGCCACGACAGGCCGGCCTGGGCGCCTTCGAGCAGCAGCATCTCGAACAGCTCGCGATCGTCGTGGACCGGCACGCCCCACTGCCGGTCGTGGTAGGCGAGATAGAGCGGGTCGCTGCTCGCCCAGTGGCAGCGCGGCGGGTCGGTCGTGCCCAAGGGTTCGCCGTCCACGTCGTTGCAGGCCCTCCAGCAGGCGACGCCAACTAAGGCTTCGTAATCTTCACCAGCTTGACGTCGAAGACCAGCATGCCGTCGGGCTTGCCTTCGGCGCCGCGATAGGCCAGCTTCTTGGGGATCCAGAAGCGCCGGGTCTCGCCTTCCACCATCAACGGGATGCCTTCGGTCCAGCCGGGGATCACCCGGTCGAGCCGGAAAAGGCTGGGCACGCCTTTCGGGATCGAGGAATCGAACATCTTGCCGTCGGTGGTCCAGCCCGTGTAGTGGGCCAGCACGATGCCGGTGGCGGAGGCATGGCGGGTGCCATTGCCGGGCGTCAGCACCTTCCAGGCCAGCCCCGACGGCGAGTGCTGGGCGTCGGCCGGCGGCGCCGCGACGTCCGGGGGCGGGTCCGGCAGATGCAGGATGTCGAGCAGCTCGACGTCGAAGACCAGCATGCCGGCGGGCTTGCCGGCCATGCCGCGATAGGCCAGCTTCTCGGGGATCCAGAGGCGCCGCTTCTCGCCCTCGACCATCAACTGCACCCCCTCGGTCCAGCCGGCGATGACCTTGTCGAGCTCGAACACCGCCGGCCGACCGCGGGCGACCGAGGAGTCGAACATCTTGCCGTCGGTGGTCCATCCCGTGTAGTGGACCTTCACCTTGTCGGTGGCCAGCGGGTGGTCGGAGCCGGCGCCGGGCTGCAACACCTTCGAAGCCAGCCCCGAAGCCGTGACCGCTGCGTCGGCCGGCGGCGCCGCCACGTCGGCAGGTGCCGGTATGGACGTCTCGGCAGCCGCCGCACTCCCCGACCAGGGCAGCGACCAAGCGAAGGCGGAGCAGGCGAGCAGGCGCAAGATGCGGGTTCTCATGCCGCGTACCCTACCGCGCCCCACCGGCCCCCGGCAACTCGACGTGTTAGGCTCGCCGCCTTCGAAGGGAGATCCCGCCGGATGCGAACCGCCCGCGCCCTGCCGCCGAACACCGCCGTCACCGCCCTCATCGCCGTCCTGGCCATCGTGGCCGCCCTGTCCGCCCTGCCGCCGCCGGCGGCCGCGGCGGCGATCACCGTCACGCCCCCGGCGCTGGACGTCCAGGACCACCAGCTGGCCAACGGCCTGCGCGTGCTGCTGCTCGAAGACCACACCGTGCCGGTGGCCTGCGTCCAGCTCTGGTACCACGTCGGCGGCAAGAACGAGCGCCAGGGGCGCAGCGGCTTCGCCCATCTCTTCGAGCACCTGATGTTCAAGGGCTCGGCCCACGTCGGGCCCGAAGAGCACAGCCATTTCATCGAGTCGATCGGCGGCCGCGACAACGCCTCCACCAGCTGGGACCGCACGCTTTTCTTCGAGACCATCCCCAGCAACTACCTCGAACGCATCCTGTGGATGGAAGCCGATCGCATGCAGACGCTGGACGTCTCCGAGGCGAATTTCCGCGCCGAGCGCCAGGTGGTCGAGGAGGAGCGGCGGCTGCGCATCGACGATCCACCGTTCGGCCGGCTGGCCGAGATCGTCTTCGCCAAGACCTTCACCACTCATCCCTACCACTACCTGCCGATCGGCAGCATCGCCGACCTCGACGCCGCCACCCTCGCCGACGTGCGCGAGTTCTACCGCACCTGGTACGTGCCCAACAACGCCACGCTGGTGATCACCGGCGACCTCGATCCCGCCCGCACCATGAAGTGGATCGAGGCCTATTTCGGTCCCATCCCGCATGGGCCGCCGCTGTCGCGCGCGGTGGCTCCGGAGCCGGCGCAGACCGCGGAGCGGCGGGAGGTGGCCTATGACGCCAAGGCGCCGCTGCCGGTCGTCATCCTCACCTTCCACGTACCGGCGGCGAAGGACCCCGACCTCTACCCGCTGCAGGTGGCGAGCCGCATCCTGTCCGAGGGCGAGAGCTCGCGGCTCTACCGCAACCTGGTCTACGAGCGGCAGATCGCGGTGGCCGCCGGCGGCCAGGCCTTCGCGCTCGAGGACCCCGGCGTGTTCTTCTTCTACGCCTACCTGCAGCAGCGCCAGAAACCGGAGGCGGGCGAGGCCGCGTTGCAGGAGGAGATCGAGCGGCTGCGCACCGCGCCGGTGACCGCGGGCGAGCTCGAGAAGGCGAAGAATCAGATCGTCGCGCGCCTGGTCTTCGACCGCGAGAAGGTCAAGGACAAGGCCGACGCCATCGGCGAGGCCGCGGTCATCGCCGGCGACCTGTCGCGGGTCAACCACGAGCTCGGGCAATACGAGCAGGTCACCGCCGCCGACGTCCAGCGGGTCGCCATGCGGTATCTCACGCCGCAGAACCGCACCACCGTCTTCATGCTGCCGGCGGCGATGCGTCCCGCCGGTGCCGCCCCGCCGCCGGCCCATCCGCCCGACGCCCGGGCCCCTGCCCCGCCGCCGCCGGCGGCTCCGGGAGGTGCACGGTGAAGCCCGCCATCGGAGCTGCCGCCATCGGAGCTGCCGCCGTGCTCGCGATGGCGCTCGCCTCCGCACCGCTGCGCGCGGCCACCGCTTCCACACCGCCGGCGCCGGGACCGATGCGGGAGCTGCGCTTCCCGGCCTTCGCCGATCAGACCCTCTCGAACGGCCTGCGCCTGATCCAGATCGAGCGCCACGGCGAACCGGCGGTGAGCCTGCGGCTGCTGGTGCCGGCGGGCAAGCTCTACGAGCCCGCCGCCAAGGCCGGCCTGGCGGGCGCCGTCGCCGACCTGCTCACCCAGGGAACCGCCACCCGCTCCGCGCAGCAGATCGCCGCCGCCATCGACGGCGTGGGCGGCAGCCTCGATGCCGGCTCCGGCCCCGACTTCACCTCGGTTTCGGCGGCGGTCACCTCCGACCAGCTCGATCTCGCCCTCGAGCTGCTCGCCGACGTGGTGCTGCACCCCAACTTCCCCGAAGGGGAGATCGAACGCTGGCGGCGCCAGAGCCTGAGCAACCTCGAGCTGCAACGGGCGGATCCGGGCTACCTCGCCGAGGTCTCCCTGCAGCGGCTGGTGTTCGGCGCTTTTCCCTACGGCCTGCCGTCGGCAGGCACTCCGGAGTCGCTGCGCGGCCTGACCCGCGACGACCTGGTGGCCTTCCACCGCGATCACTACCTGCCGAATGGCGCCATCCTGGCGGTGGTGGGGGATTTCCGGCCGGCAACGGCGCTGGCCGCCGTCGAGCGCGTCTTTGGCGGCTGGGCGAAGGGCGCGGCGCCGCGTCCCCCCGCCCTCGACCTGCCCGCCTACCCGCGGCGCCGGGTGGTGGTGATCGACAAGCCGGACGCCGTCCAGACCCAGATCCGGATCGGCCAGGCGGCGCTGGCCTATACCGATCCGGATTACTTCACCGCCACCGTCTACGGCACCGTGCTCGGCGGCGGTTCCTCCGGCCGCCTGTTCCGCGAGATCCGCATCAAGCGCGGCCTGGCCTACGGCGCCTACAGCGGCTTCGGCGAGCAGCTGGTCAGCGGCAGCTTCGCCGTCCGCACCTCGACCAAGACGGCTTCGACGGTCGAGGCGCTGCGCGTCGCCCTCGACGAGATCGCCGCCATGGGCAGGGCGCCGGTGCCGGCGGTCGAGCTCGACGAGGCCAAGACTTTCCTCAACGGCGCGTTTCCCCTCGAGATCGAGAGCGGCGGCGCGGTCGCCAGCCGCGTGCTCACCGCGCTCGGCTACGGTCTCAGCCGCGGTTTCCTGGACAGCTATCGCGATCGCATCAGCGCGGTGACCCCGGCGGAGATCCAGCGTTTCGGCGCCGGCCGCATCCATCCCGAGAGCATGGTGGTGGTGCTGGTCGGCAACGCCGCCGCCTTCGGTCCGGACCTCGCCAAGCTGCTCGGGCCGTTCGAGACCATCCCCGCCGCCGACCTCGACCCGCTGGCTCCCGACCTGCGACGCCGGACCGCGACCGCGCCGGCCCCCCGCGGGCCCGGCGGCTGATTGCGCGCCGCCGCGGCCGGCCGGCCCGCGGCCGGCGGGGCCTGGCGCCAGGCGGCGAACCGGCACGAGGTCTGCGGCCTGGCCGCGGCGCTCGCCGCCTACGCCGGGCTCGCCGGGCTCTACCTGCGCCCGATCTGGCGCTACCTGGGCACCCACATCGCGCCCGATCTCGGCGATCCGCTGTTCGTCCTCTACATCCTCAAGTGGGTCGCCCACGAGGCGCATCGCGGCTTCGCGGGCTTCTGGGACGCACCCTTCTTCTACCCCGCGAAGGGTGTGCTGGCCTACTCCGACCACCTGCTCGGCCCCGGGCTGGCGGCGGCGGCCTTCACCGCGCTGATGCCCGAGGACATGCCGCGCTGGATCGTGGCCTACAACCTGCTCCTCTGGTCGTCGTTCGCCGCCACCGGACTGGCCACCTGCTTCGTGCTGCGCCGCTCCGGCCTCGGCTGGGCGGCGGCGTGGCTCGGCGGCGTCATGTACGCCTTCTCGCCCTTCCGCTGGAGCGAGCTGTCGCACCTGCAGGTCCTGCTCATGCAGCTCATCCCGGTGACCCTGTGGAGCTTCGACCGGCTGCTGGCGAGCCCCGGCCGCCGCCGTGCGGCGCTGTTCCTGGGCTGCTACCTGCTCCATCTCTCGGGCGGCTGCTACCTGGCCTACATGATTCATTTCCCGCTCGCCGTGCTGCTCGCCAACCGGCTGCCCGAGCTGTGGCGCGGCGGCCGCTGGCGTGCGGCGCTGCCGGTGCTGGGCGCCACCGCGGCGATCGCCGCCGCCGCCGCCGGCGCCCTGTTCGGGAAGTACGCGACGGTGGCGCGCGGCTCCGGCCTGCACTGGGGATCCAGCGTGATCCGCACCTGGGGCGCCACGGCGCTGTCCTACCTGACGCCGGCGCACGCCAGTCTCTATGCGCAGCTCCTGCCGTACTCCCTGCGGCGCCCCGAGAACGCCCTCTTCCCGGGCTGGCTGGCGGCGGGCCTGGCGGTGCTGGGCGCTCGCGACCTGTGGCGGCGATACCGGACCGGCGCACACGCCGGCGAGGACCCCACGAGAGGCGACATGGCGGCGGAGGCGGCGGCAGCTCCGGCGGGTGGCACCGCGGTTGCGACGCCGGTGCCGCCGGCGCCGCCTCGGCTGACGACGGGGCGGCGCCTGGCCCTGGCCGGGCTGCTGGCGCTGGCCGCGGTCGGCTGGCTGGCGGCCGAAGCCCGCACCTGGAACATGAAGATCAGCGGCGTGTCCCAGCTCACCGGCCTGCCCAGGTGGGTGACCCGCAACTACACCATGCCGCTGCTGCTGGTCGTCCTGGGCGTGGGCGGCTGGCTGCTCCTGCGGCGGCGCTGGACCGGTGGCTGGCCGCTGCGCTGGGGGGCGATCGATCCCTGGCCGCGCGGGCTGCTGGCGGCCGGCGCCGTCACCGCCGCACTGTCGTTCCCGATCCTCTTCGGCCCGCTGGCGCGGCTGCTCCCGGGGCTCGCCGCGATCCGCGTGCCGGCGCGGTTCGACGTCTTCACCTCCCTGGCCATCGTCTGGCTCGCCGCCGCCGCCCTTGACCGCCGCCTCGGCGGCAGCGCCGCGCCGGCGGCCGATCCGGGGCGGCCGACGACGGCCGCGAGGCGCACGGCACCGGGGCGCCGCCGCCGCGCCGCGGCGCTGGCGCTGGTCGCGGCGCTGCTGCTGCTCGAGGTCTGCCCGCGCCGCTTCACCTGGCAGGAGATCGAGGACGAGGACGACTTCCCGGACGTCGTGCAGTGGATCGCCGATCAGCCGGACGTCCAGGCGGTGCTCGAGATCCCGCTCGCCGACACCTCGACGTCGGTCGGCAGCCTGGTGGACATCTCCTACATGTACTACGCGACGCTGCACTGGAAGCCGCTGGTCAACGGCTTCAGCGCCCATGAGCCGCTGGCCACCTCCTGGCTGCGCGAGCGGTGCTGCTGGCCGGCCCCCGACCCCGAGACCATGGCGCGCCTGCGGCGCTGGGGCGTCACCCACCTGGTGATCCACCGCTCCGAGCTCGAGCATTGGCAGCAGCTCGAACTGGCGCGCTGGGAGGCCACCGGCCAGGCCGACCTGGTGTACGCCGGCGGCGGCGACCGGGTGTACCGCATCCGGCCGGAGCCCGCGGCCCGATGAGCGGCGCGGCGGCCGTCGCCGCCTCGTCCGCGGCGCTCGACCGGCGGCTGCGCTGGCTGCTCGCGGCGCTGTGCCTGGCGGCGTTCGCGGCGCTCGCCCCGCACCTGGTCTATCCCGACCTCAACCTCGACTACCCGTTCGTCGACGGCGACTCGCACGACTGGATCGCGAACGGCCTGCGCTTCGCGGGCAGCGACGTGCGCTACTCCGGGCGCCCGCCGCTGTTGCCGCTGGCGCTGGCGCTGCTCGACCGGCTCGGCCTGCTGCGCTGGTGGCCGGTTGCCGGTCTCGCCTGCTGGCTGGCGGCGGTGCTGGGGTTTCACGACCTGGCGGCGCGGCTGTTCCCGGCGGCCGCGGCGTTCGCCGCCGCGCTGCTGCTGCTGGCCGATTTCTCGCTGCAAGGGCTCGCTCTCGACCTCATGGCCGACGTTCCCTGTGCCTGCCTGATCCTGTGGAGCGCGCGCGCCTTCCTGACCGCCGGCGAGCGCCCGCGGCGCTACGCCTGGAGCGGGCTCCTGGCCGGGCTCGGCGGCCTCGTCCAGCCGGCCGCCCTGCTGCTGCCGCTGGCGGCGGGTGCGACGCTCTGGGCACGCCGCCGCCGCGACCTGGCGAGCCGCTGGCCCTGGATCGGGGCGGCGCTGGCTGCCGCCTGTCAGGGCGCCTGGATGCTGGTGCGCCGCTTCGGCCTGGCGGCCTACGGCGAGTCGCTCAAGGACCCCTGGCACCTGTTCGGCTTCCACCTGTCGACGGTGCGCTTCTACCTCTTCAGCCTGGCCTCGCTGCTCGGCCTGCCGGCCTGCCTGCTGCTCGCCGCCGGCATCGTCCTTGCCGTCCGGCGCGCCTGGCGCGAGCGCGACTCCCCGGGCGCTGCCGCCAGCCTCTTCGCGGTGCTGCTGTTCGCGAGCCTCGCCGGCTTCATCGTCTTCTGCTACCTCTGGAACGCCAAGCGCTTCATGGTCTACGCCGTCTGGCCGGCCGGGCTGCTGATCGCCGAGGCGCTGGCGGCGCTGGCCGCGCCCGGCTCGAGCCGCGGCGACCCAGCCGGTGCGGCCGATGGCGCCGACACCGCCGGCCGGACAGCACGGACACCGGTCCAGGCCGGATCGCCGGGCGGCGGCGGGCCGCAGCCCAGGCGCCTCCGCACTGCCGGCTTCGCCGCCGCGGCGGCGTTGGCGATCGGCGGCGCGGCGCTGCCGCTGCCCGAGCCCGGCCGTGACGGCAGCTGGGCCGCCCTTAGCCCGCTGCCGCCGCTCGCCGCCCATCTCGTCGTGCCCACCGGTCCGTCGGGCGCGCCCGCCGCCGCCGCCGCCACCGAACCGCCGCCGCCGGTCGCGGTGGCGCTCTTCGCCCCCGCCAACCTGGCGGCATGGAGCACCTTCGGCCGCGCCGCCGGCGCCTGGGCCGTACGGCCGCGCGGCGAGATCCGCCCCGACCCCGGGCGATTCGCCGGCGCGAGCGCCGCGCTCTACCTCTACGATCGACCGCAGGACGGCGGCGGCCGCTACCGCACCATCACCCGGCTGTCGAACGCCCTGCGCAAGCCCGTGCGCTTCGTGCCCAGGTCCGTGCTCGCTCCCTACCGGGAGCTGCTCGCCGCGTCGCCGCCGATCCAGCTCACCGCCGACTACACCGTCTACACCGTCGCGCTACCCGGGATCGCCGGCAGCTGGCTGGTGGTCACGTCCGGCGGCAGGCCGCTCGACCCGCTGCCATGGCGACCCGCCGGGAGCGACCTTCCCGCGGCGACGCCGCCGGCGGAAGGGGCGGCGACTGACAGATCCGACAGGGGCCGGCGGGAGGAAATGCCGGGACCGGCGGCTGCCGCTGACGCCGACGGCACCGGCGCCGCAAGCCTGGCGCGCGCCGCCGCGGAGGCGGCCGCAATCACCGCCTGGGTGGGTCGCGGCAACGCCTACGTCGCCCTCTTTCCGCCTGCGGACGCCGGCGACCCGGCGGCGCTCTACCTCCTCTTTCTCCTGCGCACCACCGAGCTCTACGTCGTCGAGCCGCAGGAGGCCGCGGCCACCCGCGCCCTGCTCGCCCGCTCGCCGGTCGAGGCCGAGCGACGCATCGACGGCGCCAGCGTCCTCACCACCCGCGTCGCCGGCCAGCGCACCGCGGTCATCGCCTTCGATCGCTGAGTCCCCCTGTCCGCCGCCACCGCCGCCGCCGGGCACGCGGCCGCGCCACGCGCCCGGCGGCGGCCCCTGGAACATTTTCACGGGCGCCGGCGTAGTGTGAGTGGCACCGGCAACCGGGAGGAGGATCCGATGGCTTCGTTCTGGCGCGACATCCGATACGGCGGGCGCATGCTGGCCAAGGCCCCGGGGCATACCGCGGCGGCGGCGATCGCGCTCAGCCTCGGCATCGGGCTCACCACCGCCGTCTTCAGCATCGTCTACGGCGTCATGTGGCGCGGCCTGCCGTTCCCGCAGGCCGACCGGGTGATGAGCATCGACAGCCAGAACCCCGCCCGCGACCTCGTCGACCAGCCGGTCGAGGTGCACGACTACCTCGACTGGTGCCGGCGCCAGACTTCGTTCGAGGGGCTGGCGGGCTTCAGCAACGGCACCGTGACGGTGAGCGGCGACGACAAACCGGAGCGGCTGGACGGCGCCGAGCTGACCGCCAACACGCTCGACCTGCTGCGGGTCAAGCCGCTGCTCGGGCGCGGCTTCCTGCCCGGCGAGGACCACCCGGGCGCCGCGCCCGTGGTGCTGCTCTCCTACCGATTGTGGCAAGACCACTACAACGGCGACCGCCAGATCCTCGGACGAGCGGTGCGGGTCAACGGCCGGCAGAGCACCGTCGTCGGCATCATGCCGCCAAGCTTCCGCTTCCCCTTCACCGAGAAGCTCTGGACGCCGCTGCTGCTGGACCCCGGCAAGACCGAGCGCGGCAAGGGCGAGCCCTTCGGCGTCATCGGCCGGCTGCGGCCGGGGGTGACGGCGGACCGGGCGGACGCCGAGATGGCGGCGATCGCGCAGGCCCTGGCCACCGAGTACCCGCGCACCAACCGCGGCTTCGGCGCCCACGTGCAACCGATCGTCGACCGTTTCCTGGGCAAGGCGGTCCGCCTGATGTTCTACACCATGCTCGGCGCCGTCTGCAGCGTGCTGCTGATCGCGTGCATCAACGTCGCCAGCCTGATCATGTCCCGCGCCAGCCAGCGCACCCGCGAGATGGCGATCCGCACCGCGCTGGGGGCGGGGCGCGGCCGGGTGATCGGACAGATCCTCACCGAGAGCATGATCCTCGCCCTGCTGGGGGCGACGGCCGGCCTGGGCCTGGCCTGGGAAGGCGTCGCGCTGTTCAATGCGGCGCTCGTCGCCAAGGAGCCGCCGGGCTGGATCCACATCGCCATCGACCTGCCGGCGCTGCTGTTCGCGCTCTTCGCGACCCTGGCGGCGGCGGCGATCTCCGGGCTGGTGCCGGCGCTCAAGGTCTCGCGGACCCAGCTCAACGAGGTGCTCAAGGACGAGGGGCGTGGCTCGACCAGCCTGCGCCTGGGGTGGCTGAGCCGGATGGTGGTGGTGGCCGAGCTGGCGCTCTCCTGCTCGCTGCTGGTCGCCGCCGGCCTGATGGTCAAGAGCATCATCCTCGCCCGCACCGTCCCGCTCGGGTTCCGGACCGCCGGCCTGCTCACCGTGCGGGTGCCGCTGTTCGAGGCCAACTACCCGCGGCCGGCCGACCGCGCCGCCTTCTACCAGCGGCTGCTCGAACGGCTGCAGGAGAGGCCGGAGGCCCAGGCGGTGGGCGCCACCACCTCGTTGCCCAGCCTCGGCGGCGATACCGCGGCGCTCGCCGTCGAGGGCCGCGCCTACGCGACCGACGGCGACTACCCGATGGCCCACAGCGACGTCGTCTCCGCCGGCCTCTTCGCCACCCTCGACGTCAAGCCGCTGGCCGGCCGCGAGTTCGAGCGCCTCGACACCCTCGGGTCGCAGCCGGTGGCGATCGTCAACCTGAGCCTGGCGCGCAAGCTGTGGCCCGGCCAGGATGCGCTCGGCAGGCGCCTGCGCCTGCCCAAGTCGGAGCACGACAGCGGCTGGCGGACGGTGGTCGGCGTGGTGCCGGACATGCGCCTCTACGGCTTCGGGGACAAGAAGCGCGAGGGCATTTTCCTGCCGCTGGCGCAGGTCGGTACCGAGCGCCTGAGCTACGTCCTCCGCACCAACCGGCCGCCGCTGTCGCTCACCGCGATGGTGCGCACCGAGGTCGCGGCGCTCGACAAGGACACGCCGATCTATTTCGTCAAGACCATGGAGCAGGGGGTCGCCGAGGACCGCTTTTTCGCCGATCTGTTCGCCTCGGTGTTCGCCGTCTTCGGCGTCAGCGCCCTGGTCCTCGCGGCGGTCGGCATCTACGGCGTCATCGCCTTCTCGGTCGAGCGCCGCACCCAGGAGATCGGCCTGCGCATGGCCCTCGGCGCGCGCCGCGGCGACGTCCTGGGCATGCTGATGCGCCAGGGGGTCCTGCAGCTGGGGCTCGGCCTGGTGCTCGGCCTGCCGGTGGCGTTCGGCGCGGCGCTGCTGCTGGCCGACGTCGTCTTCCCGGTGCTGCCCGGCGACCCGTCGGTGTTCACCATCGTGGCGGCCGGCCTGGCGCTGGTGGCCCTGCTTGCCTGCTTCGTGCCCGGCCAGCGGGCCATGGACGTCGAGCCCAACGTCGCCTTGCGCTACGACGCCTGAGCACGCGCGGCGCCGGCGCCGCCTCCATTGACTGCCGGAGAGTGGCGTGCAAAGCTCAGCCGCCAAATTGCGCCCGCCTGGCGCATGACTCCCGACGCGAGGACAGGATGCCGGCCGCGGAACCGATCGTCGAGACGCACGAGATCGAGAAGTACTACGTCCAGCCCGAGGGCAACCGCATCGAGGTGATCTCGCCCACCAACCTGGCGATCTACCCCGAGAAGATCTTCGCGCTGCTCGGCCCTTCGGGTTCGGGCAAGTCGACGCTGCTGCGCATGCTGACCGGTCTGGTGCCGCCGTCGGCGGGAGAGGTGCACTGGCACCGCGGCCCGGCCGCCGAGCAGCAGGCCAACGTTTCGATCGTCTTCCAGAACTTCGCCCTCTTCCCCTGGCTGACGGTGCTCGAGAACGTCGAGGCGCCGCTGGCGGCGCGCGGCGTCGGCGAGGTCGACCGCCGCAAACGGGCGCTCAAGATCCTCGACACGGTCGGCCTCGACGGCTTCGAGACCGCCTATCCCAAGGAGCTCTCCGGCGGCATGAAGCAGCGCGTCGGCTTCGCGCGCGCGCTGGTGGTGGAGCCCGACGTGCTGTTCATGGACGAGCCCTTCTCCGCCCTCGACGTGCTGACCGCCGAGAACCTGCGCGGCGAGCTGCTCGAGCTGTGGACCAGCCGCAAGATGCCGGCCCGCGCCATCTTCCTGGTGACCCACAACATCGAGGAGGCGGTGCTGCTGGCCGACCGGGTGGTGGTGCTGGGCCGCAACCCCGGCCGCATCCGCGCCGACTTCGAGGTGGATCTGCCGCGGCCGCGCGACCGCAAGTCGCGGCGCTTCCTGGAGTTCGTCGACCACATCTACAAGGTGCTGACGCAGCCCGACGTCGAACACGCGCCGCCCGCCGGACCCGGCGCCAGGCAGGCGGCGGCGGCGCGCACCGCGGCCTACCAGATGATCCCGCACGCCCGCCCCGGCGGCATCGCCGGCCTGCTCGAGATCCTCATCGACCGCGGCGGCAAGGACGACCTCTACAGCCTGGCCGACGAGCTGGTGATGGAGGTCAGCGACCTGCTGCCGATCATCGAGGGTTGCTCGCTGCTCGGCTTCATCCGGGTGCAGGAGGGCGACGTCGAGATCACCGAGCAGGGCAAGACCTTCGCCGAGGCCGACATCCAGGACCGCAAGAACCTGTTCCGCGAGGCGGCGCTGCAGCACGTCACCCTGCTCAGGCAGATCTACAACTCGTTGCGCGCCAAGGCCGACGGCACGCTGCCGGACGATTTCTTCTCCGACATCCTGGACGAGCACTTCAGCGCCGCCGAGGCCGAGGCCCAGTTGCAGACCGCCATCCACTGGGGCCGCTACGCCGAGGTGTTCGACTACGACGCCAAGAGCGGCCGCCTGCACCTCACCGCCGGCTGAGCCGCGCGCGGGACGCCGAGATGATCAAGCCGACTCCCGGGCCCGCCGCGGCGTCGATCTTCGAGGAGCGGCGCCCGGGAGCCTCCTGGGCCGACCTGCTGATGGTCGGCTTCGGTCTGGCGCTGTTCTACGGCATCTTGACGCTGGCCCGCACCTGGCTCGGCCCGTTCACGCCCAACGTCGTCATCTCGGTGCACCCGTCGGCGCTGCCCGGCTACACCGCCTACTCGCTGCTGCGCATGGCGGTCGCCTACGTGCTGTCGATCGGCTTCTCGCTGGTCTACGGCTACGTCGCGGCCTACTACCCGAAGGCGGAGCGGCTGATGATCCCGCTGCTCGACATCATGCAGTCGATCCCGGTGCTGTCGTTCCTGCCCGGCGTGATGCTGGCGATGATCGCGCTCTTCCCGCACTCGCAGATCGGCGTCGAGCTGGGCGCCATCCTGCTGATCTTCACCGGCCAGGTGTGGAACATCGCCTTCAGCTTCTACGCCTCGCTCAAGGCCATCCCCACTGAGTTGCGCGAGGCGGCGCGGATCTACCGCTTCAACGCCTGGCAGCGGCTGATCCGGCTCGAGCTGCCGTTCTCGGCGCTGGGGCTGGTCTGGAACTCGATGGTCTCGGTCGCCACCGGCTGGTTCTTCCTGATGGTGTGCGAGATGTTCCCGCTCGGCAAGACCGACTTCCGGTTGCCTGGGCTCGGCTCCTACCTGCAGACGGCGGCGAGCGACGGCAACACCGCCGCCATCCTGTGGGGCCTGCTGGCGATGGTGAGCGTCATCGTGCTGATCGACCAGCTGATCTGGCGGCCGGTCATTGCCTGGGCCGACAAGTTCAAGTTCGAGCAGGTCGAGGGCACCGACGCGCCGCAATCGGCGGTGCTCGACCTGGTGCAGCGCTCCCCCACGCTCGCCTGGCTGCGGCTGCACGCGGTGACGCCGCTCGGCGAGCGGCTGAATCAGGCGTTTTGCCGGCGCGCCGAGCAGCACCGCCCGCGGCAACCCTCGCGCTGGGCCGGCTGGCTGGGTTGGCTGCTGGGCGCGGCGCTGATCGCCGCCGCCGCCTGGGCGCTGGTGCACGTCGCCGTGCAGTTCGCTTCGCTCGACCGCGGCACCGCGAGCGACATCCTGCGCGGCACCGGCGCCACTCTCCTGCGGGTGTTCTGCGCGCTGGCGCTCGGCGCCGCCTGGGCGATCCCGGCAGGAGTCGCCATCGGCTCGAGCCCGCGCCTGGCGCGCATCGCGCAGCCGATCGTGCAGGTCGCCGCCTCGGTGCCGGCCACGGCGCTGTTCCCGGTGGTGCTGATGTTCCTGATCGGCCCCAATGGCGGCCTGGGGGTGGCGCCGCTGGTGCTGATGCTGCTCGGCACGCAGTGGTACATCCTGTTCAACGTCATCGCCGGCGCCATGGGCATCCCCAGCGACCTCAAGGAGGTCGCGCGCGTCTTCCGCTTCGGGCGGCTCGATCGCTGGCGGCTGCTGATCCTGCCGGGAATCTTCCCCTATCTGGTGACCGGCATGGTGACCGCCGCCGGCGGCGCCTGGAACGCCAGCATCGTCGCCGAGTACTTCCACTTCAAGGGGCGCACCCTGCAGGCCACCGGCCTGGGCTCGCTGATCAGCGCCGCGGCCGACGCCGGCGACTTCAATCGTCTGCTGATCGCCACCGTCGTGCTGGCCAGCATCGTGGTGGTCACCAATCGGCTGGTCTGGCGACGCCTCTATCGCATCGCCGAGACCCGTTTCCGTCTGGAGACATAGAGGCCTGAGCGCTCAGCGATCAGAGCCAACGCCAGGATCGGCTCTTTATTGCCGAAAAGCACCTCTCTTGATATCCTTTCAGGCATGGAAGACACCCTCTTGACGCGCGACGGCCTCACCCTGACCGAGGACGAGTTCTACGAGCAGGAGGGGGAAGACAGCCCCTATCAATACCTGGGCGGCCAGCTGGTCATCCGTGAGCCGGTCTCGTTTCAGCACGAGGACATCTGCCTGTTCCTCCATACCCTGCTGCGCATTGCCCTCGACGAGCGCGGGGGCGCCGTGGCGCAGGGCTTCCACTATCCGATGCGCCTCGACCCGAAATGGTCGCCGGAGCCCGATATCATGGTGGTGCTCGACCAGAACCGCCGCCGGATCGGTCCCCAGCGCCTGGCAGGCCCCGCCGACCTGGTGATCGAGGTCGCCTCGCCAGACGACGTCAGGCGCGCCCTGCGCCTCAAGTTGCCGCGTTACCGCGAGGCCGGCATCCCCGAGATCTGGGTCGTCGATCCCTGGGTGCAATCGGTGCAGGTGGAGGTGTTGACCGCGGAGATCGCGGCGCTCGACCCCCTTGGCTCCCTTGGCTCGAAAGAAGCCGCGGCCCCGGACCGCTATCGCCTCGGCAGGGTGACGGCGGGCCGCCTGGCGTCGGCGGTGCTGCCCTGGTTCTGGATCGACGTCTCCTGGCTGTGGCAGAGCCCGATGCCGTCGACCCTCGCCTGCGTGCGGCAGATCCTCGCCTGATTCGCCACCCGATCCGCCCCTCAGCCGCGTAGACGGGTGTCGAATTCCTCGGGGTGGCTGGCGCGGACGCGGGCTTCTTCGAGCTCGATCTTGCCTTCACGGACCAGCTGCGCCAGCGATTCCTCGAACGAGCTCATGCCCTGGCGCTTGCCAAGGGTGATCTCGTTGTAGAGCTTTTCGAGCCGGTCGCTGCGGATGTGATGGCGCACCGGGAAGGTGGCGAGCATCAGCTCGATCGCCGGGATGCGGCCGCGGCCGTCGGCGCGCGGCACCAGCTGCTGCGCGACGATGGCATGCAGCGACAGCGCCAGCTGCTGGCGGATCTGCGCCTGCTGGGTGGGCGGAAAGACGTCGACGATGCGGTGCACCGACTGCACCGCGTCGTTCGAGTGCAGGGTGGCGAGGACCAGGTGGCCGGTCTCGGCGGCGCTGATCGCCGTCGCCATGGTCTCGAGGTCGCGCATTTCGCCGACCAGGATCACGTCCGGGTCCTGGCGCAACGCCGCCCGCAGCGCCTCGCTGAACGAGCGGGCGTCGCGACCGACTTCGACGTGCTCGATCAGCGAGCGGTTCGAGCGGTGCTCGTACTCCACCGGATCCTCGATGGTGATGATGTGGACCGTGCGCCCGCGGTTGATCTCGCCGATCAGCGCCGCCAGCGTCGAGGATTTGCCGGACCCGGTGGGGCCGCACACCAGCACCAGGCCGCGGCTGGGCTTGACCAGCTCGGCGAATGCGACCGGCAGGTTCAGGCTGGCCAGCGTCGGCACCTCGCGCGGCAGGGTGCGCAACGCCGCCGCCAGCTGGCCGTGCTGGCGATGGAGGTTGACCCGGAACCGCCAGGCCGTCGCCGCGCCGCCCTCGCCGCGGGCCGCCGACGGCCCGCGCGGCGCCGCCGCCGCCGGCAGGCTCAAGGAGAAGTCCGCGGCCCCGCGCTCCTCGATCTCCCGTCGCACGGTGCTGCCCAGCTGCGCCTCGAACAGGCGCGCGAGATCGTTGCCGTCCAGCGCCTCGGCCTCGCCGCGTTTGAGGCGGCCGTCCACCCGGAACACCGGCGGCTGACCCGGCAGCAGCAGCAGATCGCTGGCGCCGCGGCGGATGGCTTCCGCCAGCAGCCCGGCGAGCGCCTCCCCGGCCTCGAGACTGGCCCGCGCCGGCGGCTCGGGAAGCAGCTCGCGCCAAGCCGCTGCCTCGTCGAGGTCCGGGCGGGTCCGCCGCGGTGGCGTGGCCGCCGGCGCCGGCACCGGGGTGGCACGGGGAGGCGCCGGCGAGGCGGCGATCGGAAAGGGCTCGAAGGCGGCTTCCTCGGCCAAGCCCGCGGCACCGCCGGCAGTGCCGGCGGTGCCGGCGATAGTGCCTGCCTCCTCGGCCGACTCGGCAGCGATGGCGTCGGCGCGGCCACGGTTCAGCTCGTGAACCAGCCTGTCCAGCTCAGGGTCTCGGAGATGCTCGCTCATGGTGAGGTTTCGCTCCTGGCCGGTATCTCATACGGTCGCCGCCGCGGCTGCGTCCAGGAACGCCGAGCGCCGGCGAAAAGACTAGGGAACCGCCGCGGCCGTTGCCCCGGCGGCCCGCTTCGCCCGGAAGCTCGCCAGGGCGGCGGCGGCCTGACGCTGCACGGCTCCCTTGACCAGGGGGGTCCAGCCCAGCAGCCGGCCCTTGGCACCGAGCGCCTGCGCCGACCACGCCCACAGGTCGAAGCTGTCTCGATGTTCAAGGATCATGCCGTCCTCGAAGCTGAAGCGGGCGTCGATGCGGTTGTGGACGGCGCGGCCGGTGCCGCTGAAGGTGTACCAGGCCTCCCAGTGAGCCGATCCGACCCGATCGTTGGCCACCACCGTGCCGAGCTCCACCTGCAGGTCCTTGCCGCGCTCGCACAGCATCGCCCACATGGCGCCGGCCGCCGCCGCGTCGAGGTCGGGGAAGACCGGGTCCGAGAAGCGCGCCCGCGGGTGGTAGCAGGCCGCCATGCCGGCGGCATCGCGCTCCTGGAAGGAGGTATAGAAGCGGGTGACGATCTGGGCGTTGGGGTGCATCGCGGGCCTCCTTGAGCGTGCCGCCGCGTCGTGTCCCGCCTGGGACACCGAACCTGCACTACCGCGACGGCACGGACCAGGTTTCGGTTGACCTTGGAGAAACGCCCACCGGCCGGCGGCGCGCCGTATGCTAACACGCGCTCCCGGTCGCCGCCCGGGCCGGCATCCCTGGCCTCCGGCGTGCATGCAGAGCTGGCGGCGGTGATGTAAGATCGACGCGCCTGCGAAGGGCGATTCGATCCTTGGCAGTGCTGTCGCCGACCTATCCCGCGGTCACCATGGAGGATTCGATGACGGAGTTACCGCATCCGGCGCACGTGCGCTCCGCCCTGTTTGTCGATTTCGACAACATTTACCTCGGGTTGCAGAACGAGGATCCGCGCGCCGCCGAGCAGTTCGCCACCCATCCCGGGCGCTGGTTGCGCTGGCTGCAACAGGACCTGCCCAACGACTCGCGGGCGGGGCGCAAGATCCTGTCGCGCCGCTGCTACCTCAACCCCTCGCAATTCAGCCGCTTCCGCCCTTACTTCATCCGCTCGGCCTTCGAAGTGGTGGACTGCCCGCCGCTGACCCGCGGCGGCAAGACCAGCGCCGATATCCAGATGGTGATGGACATCATGGACGCCCTCGGACACGTCACCCGCTTCGAGGAGTTCATGATCCTCTCGGGAGACGCCGACTTCACTCCGGTCCTGCTGCGCCTGTCGCGCCACGACCGCCGCAGCGTGGTGCTCGCCGCCGGCCCGGCTTCCGCTGCCTACAAGGCGGCCTGCGACCTGCTCATCGACCAGGACACCTTCCTCGAGGAGGCGATCGGCATCGGCGAGGGCAGCCCGGTGCGGCCGGGGGCCGACAGCGAGCTGTTGCAGCGCATCGCCGCCAAGGTCCACGAGCGCGCCGGCGCCGACGGCGAGCTGGTGGCCACCGACCTGCCCGGCATCTTCCGCGAGTTCGCCGAGTTCACGCCCGACAGCAACTGGCTCGGCTTCTACAGCCTGCGCGGCATGACCAGCGCGGTGGTGCACGCGCGCCGCGACCTCGAGATGGTCGAGGGCGACCCCTGGCGAGTGCGGGTCTGCGCCGTGCCGCCGGGGGACGACCCGGGAGGCGGCGAGGGCGCGGCGCTCGGCGCTCCGGCGAGCGGCGGGGGGGGCGGGCCGGCGCTCGGCGCCGGTTCCCTGGTCGTGACCGCCGGCGGCGGCTCGCCGCGGGTGGAGGGCGCGACCGGCGCGGGCGGCGCCAATGGCGGCCTGGCGCCGGGCGGCAGCCCGGCGGGCCCGGGACCCGCCTCCCCGCAGCTGCTGCGCACCATCGCCGACCGGGTGCACGGCCGCGTCAGCGCCGCCGGCGAGCTGCTGGCGACCGATCTGCCGGGGGTCTACCGCGATTTTCCGCAGTTCACGCCCAACAGCAACTGGCTCGGTTTCTACAGCCTGCGCGGCCTCTCGGATGCGGTGATCCGCACTCGCGGCGACCTCGAGATGGTCGACGGCGACCCCTGGCGCGTGCGCCTCCGCCCCCTGCCGGGCGGCGGCGAGACGCCGCGGGTGACGGCCGGCGCCGCCGGCACCAGCCCTGGCGCGGCGGGTCCGGATGCCGCCTCGCCTGAGACGGCTGCCGGCGCCGTGGCGGCCGGAGTGGCGGCGGCCGGCGACGGCGGCGACCCGCCGACGGCGCCGGCACCCACCGCCGCCGACCTCGAGCGGCAGCGGCAGATCGAAGTCCTCGTCGAGTTCGTGCGCGGGCTGGTGGCGAGCTCCGACTCGCCGGTGCCGATGGCGCGGGCGGCGCACGCGGCCATGGACCGCTTCGGCGAGGGTCTGGCGGCCTCGCGCTGGTACGGCGCCGGCACTTTCCGCGACCTGCTGTCCGGCAGCGGGCACCTTGGCTTCGCCGTCTCGGCGACGCGGCCGGGCTACCTCTTCGACCCCGACCTCCACCAGACGCCGCTCGACCAGTCCGAGGACCTCGAGATCGGCGACCCCGAGCTGACCTCGCTCGCCCACCGCATCCATCGGATCACCGATACGCCCTACCTGGCGCCCGACGAGTACGCCCTGGTCTTCCGCGAGATCGCCGAGGAGATCAACGAGGAGGGCTATTTCCTCACCCGCACCTCCAAGGCGGTGCGCGACCGCTGCATCGAGGAAGGAACGCCGGTCGCCCGCACCAGCGTCAATTTCATCCTGCGCGGCATCACCTCGGCCGGCTACCGCTTCGCCGCCGGCGACGGCACTCAGCCGCTCGACCTGGCGAACGCCTTCGTCAAGAACGTGCTCGGCCTGTGCGAGAGCGCCGGCATGCCGCTGTCCGAGGAAGAGCGCGAGCAGTTGGCGACCTGGATCGTCGGTGGTCTGGAACAGCCGCCATGATCCGGGCGCTGTCGATCGCCGTGCCCGGCAAGGGGTTGCACGAGATCACCGCCGAGGTGCATGCGGTGGTGACCGGCAGCGGCGTGCGGGAGGGGCTGTGCACGCTGTTCCTGCAGCACACCTCGGCCAGCCTGGTGATCCAGGAGAACGCCGACCCCGCGGCGCGGCGAGACCTCGAGCGCTGGCTCAACCGGCTGGTGCCGGAGGGCGATCCGCTGTATACCCATACCCAGGAAGGTCCGGACGACATGCCCGCGCACGTCAAGGCGGCGCTCACCGCCACCTCGCTGTCGATCCCGGTGCTCGACGGCGCGCTCGGCCTTGGCCGCTGGCAGGGGATCTTCCTGTGGGAGCATCGCCGTTTCGCCAACCACCGCCAGCTCCTGGTCCATCTCGCCGGCTAGCGCCGGCGCTCGCATGAGCAAGGCAACCACCGAGGCGCCCGAAAGTCTGGCGCCGCAGCTGCCGGACGGCCCGCGGCGCTCGGCGATTCCCTGGGAGCTGCTGCGCAAGGCGGCGCCTTTCGTCACCGTGCTGCTGTTCGCCTGCGCCCTCTGGCTGCTGCACGACCAGCTCGCCGGCTTCCACTACCGCGACGTGATGCTGTTCCTGCGCACCCTGCCGCGCAGCCGCGTGCTGCTGGCGCTGCTCTGCACCGCCCTCGGCTACGCGGCGATGACCGGCTACGACACGCTGGCCTTCCGCAACATCCGCGATCCCCTGCCCTATCGCAAGATCGCGGTCGCGTCGTTCGCCGGCTATGCCTTCAGCAACAGCCTCGGTTTTTCGCTGCTCACCGGCACGCCGGTGCGGGCCCGGCTCTACTCGGGATGGGGATTGACCGCCACCCAGGTGACGCGGGTCGTGGTGTTCTGCTTCCTGACCTTCTGGCTGGGCTTCATCACCCTGAGCGGCGTCGCCTTCTCGATCGAGCCGCTGCCGCTGCCGCACGGTTTCTACTTCGACCTCGCCACCTCGCGGCCGCTCGGCTTCCTGTTCCTGGGCCTGATCGTCGCCTACGTGGCGCTCGCCGCCAGCCGCCGCCGGCCGCTGGTGGTGCGCGGCATCGAGCTGCCGCTGCCGGGCCTGCGCATGGCGCTCTGCCAGATCGCCCTCTCCTGCCTCGACTGGGGGCTGGCGGCGGCCGCCCTGTACGCGTTGCTGCCGGACCATCGCACCCTGGATTTCCCGCGTCTGCTGGCGGTCTTCCTGCTGGCGCAGCTGGCCGGCGTCGCCAGCCAGGTGCCGGGCGGCCTCGGCGTGCTCGAGGCCAGCATCCTCTACCTGCTCGCCCGGCTCGAGCCCACCATGCCGGTGCCGCAGATCCTGGGCGCGCTGGTGGCGTTCCGCGGCATCTATTACTTCGCGCCGCTGCTGGTCGCCAGCCTGGCGCTGGCCGGCTACGAGACCCGCCTGCGCCATCGCCAGGTGCTGCGGGTGGCCCGCGGCATCGGCTCGCGGGTCTCGGTGGTGGTGCCGCAGGTGCTGTCGCTGACCACCTTCCTGGGCGGCGCCATCCTGCTGGTGTCGGGAGCCACGCCGGCGGTGCGTTCCCGGCTCGACTGGCTGAGCGCGCTGCTGCCGCTGCCGGTCATCGAGCTGTCGCATTTCGTCGGCAGCCTGGTCGGCGTCGGCCTGCTGCTGCTGGCGCTCGGCCTGCAGCGGCGCCTCGACGCCGCCTACCAGCTGACCGTGGGCCTGCTGGCGACCGGCGTCGTGGTGTCGCTGCTCAAGGGGCTCGATTACGAGGAGGCGATCGCGCTGTCGCTGATGCTCGCCGCCCTGCTCCCCTGCCGGCGTCATTTCTACCGCAAGGCGGCGCTCACCAACGAGTCGTTCACCCCGCCCTGGATCGCCGCCACCGCCATCGTGGTCGCGGGTTCCCTGTGGCTGGGGATCTTCTCGTATCAAAATATGCAGTATTCGCGCGAGCTGTGGTGGATGTTCACCCTGCGCGGCAATGCGCCGCGCTTCCTGCGGGCTTCGGTGGGGGTGGTGGCGGCGGCGCTCGGGGTGGCGCTGTGGCGGCTGCTGCGTCCGGCCGTGCACCGGCCGCAATGGCCCGCCGAGCGCGACCTCGAGGACGCCTGCACCGTCGCCGCCGCCGCGCCGCGCACCTATGCGCACCTGGCGCTGCTCGGCGACAAGCAGCTGCTGTTCAACGACAGCCGCAGCGCGATGCTGATGTTCGGGGTCGAGGGACGCAGCTGGGTGTCGATGGGCGATCCGGTCGGCCCGGAGGCCGAGGGCGCCGAGCTGGCCTGGCGCTTCCGCGAGCTGTGCGATCAGCATGGCGGCTGGTGCTCGTTCTACCAGGTCAACGAGAAGCGGCTGCACCTCTATGTCGACCTGGGCCTGTCGCTGATCAAGCTGGGCGAGGAGGCGCGGGTGCCGCTGGCGGATTTCTCGCTGGCCGGCGCCGGCCGCAAGAAGCTGCGCTGGGCGCAGCGCAAGACCGAGGAGCTCGGCGGCCGCTTCGAGATCGTCCCGGCGGCGCAGGTGGCGGCGTTGATGCCGGAGATCGAGGCGCTGTCGGAAGCTTGGCTCAAGGAGAAGAACACCCGCGAGAAGGGGTTCTCGCTCGGTTTCTTCGATCCCGGCTATCTCGAGCGGCTGCCGCTGGCGCTGGTGCGCGGCGAGCAGGGCATCATCGCCTTCGCCAACCTCTGGCTGGGCGGCAACCGGGAGGAGCTGTCGATCGATCTGATGCGGCACGTCGCCGAGGCGCCTTCGGTGGTGATGGATTACCTGCTGGTCGAGCTGATGCTGTGGGGGCGGGCCAACGGCTACCGCTGGTTCAACCTCGGCATGGCGCCGCTGTCGGGGCTCGAGGGGCGGGCGATCGCGCCGCTGTGGAGCCGCCTGGGGACCCTGGTGTTCCGCCACGGCGAGCACTTCTACAACTTCCAGGGGCTGCACCAGTACAAGGAGAAGTTCGACCCGATCTGGGAGCCGCGCTACCTGGCCTGCCCCGGCGGCCTGGCGCTGCCGCGGGTGCTGGCCGACGTGGCGGCGCTGATCTCGCGCGGCTACCGCGGGCTGCTGGCCAAGTAGCACGCGCTCTGGCTAGCGCGAGACCACGCGATTCAAATCGACTGGCAGGCCGGCGGCGTGCAGCTCCGTGGCCAGCGGCAGCTTCCACCCGTCCGTGCCATCGAGCCTCAGATAGGTCAGTCCGCTCACGTCGGAGGGCAACTCGACTCCCTCCACATAGAGCGCGGCCACTCGTTCACGTCCCAGGGCCGCAAAGAAGTAGCCGAGCTCGAAGATCACGTTCTGTCGGGCCCGCTTGGAGCGCTTCCTGGGCTGTGTCGCCGACACGCAGGTGTCGTCCGGGGTCAGCAGGACGACGGCGAAACTCACCTTGGAATGGGCCTCGAATTTCTCCAGGATGGTGCGTCCCTGGTTTGGTCGCTCATGGAGAATGACCGGTTGCAAGCCGAGCTTTTCGAGGAACCGAGCGACCGTCTCTCGCGGTGCTTGGTCATGACCGTGAACGATGAACACCTCGGCGCTCGGCATGCCGGCGGCACGCGTCGTGGCAGGCATCGCAGCGCGGCCGGCAAGCGCCGGATCCCCGGGCACCAGAGTCAGACGCTCACGAATCGATTCCAACCGGTTGATTCGCTCTGCCACCATTCTATAGAAAGCATCGATTTCCTCACGCAACGTCGGATTGAGTGCATTGGCGCCGCCGGCCGATCGCGACTCGTATTCGACCGCCATGGCCGCGTCGCTGAAGAGCCGAACGAGAAGCTCGACGTTGAACGCTGACCAACTCTGGAACAGGGCCCGCGCCGCCGCCAGCTGAGCCGAGTTGCGGACGGGTTTCTGCTGTAGCGTCCTGCCCATGGCGACTCTTGCGGCCAGCTGCTCTTCAGCAGCCTCGCGCCCGATCATCAGATGTGGCGGTGTCGGCAACCGATCTCCACCCGTGCTCATCGTCATTCGCGGTCACCTGCTCCCCGGCATTGGTACGGCGTAACCTCACGCACCGGCCGGCGTATTCTACAGCACGACAAATTCGACGGCACCATGCCGCCGTACGCGGCGACGGCACTCTCGCCGGCTTGACTGGTAGTATGCCGCGGTGCTAACCTGGCCACCTGTTTTCCGCGACTCTACGAGCTGGCCTGAATTGCCCGCGCGGCGTGATCGAGACCCGACCCAGCGATGCTGCGTAAACTTGATACTGGCAACGTCGTCACCTTCGAGGTTTCTTCCGGGTTCACCGTCAGAGCGTCGTCAGCGTCGATCGCCTTTCTGTGGAGCAACTGGGAGGTGCTCTTCGCTTTTGCGCCACAGCATATCCGCTCATTGCGCAGCGTAACCGACCAGATGCCGGGAGTCGCGGCCTGGGACGCCTGGGATTGTTGTGGTCACTGGGAGGCATCCGGGTTTGGCGGCCGCGGCAGATGGTCCTTGGAGCGTGCCGAAATCGGCGTCCGCCGCGGCCGCTTCGCCTTCTTCACCGATGGCCGCGCACTCGGCTGCCCGTTCAGAGCCAGAACGGTGATGGAATACACGCGGGTCGACGACCTGTGGATCTCCTACCGGGGCACGGGTCTCGCGGCCCTGCCCAAGAACGTCCGGCTCCTCCATCCGTTGCTTCGCCTCCTGGGATCGCGAATCACCATTTACATCAACAAGCTCGGCGGCGAGGTCGCCGAGTTGATCACCCGTGAGCCCGAGAAGGTCCGGGAGGCCGCCGGCGATACCGCGTGGGAGATCTACCAGCGCTTCATCCGAGAAGAGGATGCCAGGCGCAATGGCCACTTCGATCGCTTATCGATCTTCACGCTCGACGATTCCGCCGCACCGAGCGCTTCCGAGGACTTGGGATTTCTTACCAGAAAGCTCGAACGCATCGAGGCCCTCCTCGAATCCCTCCATACGCAGGGACTCGATTCAGCGGACTATCGTGCGTCGCTCTCGGTCTTCTCTCACGACCCAACGCTGGCCCTGGTCAAGAACCGCCTGATCATCGAACGGTTGATCAATCTCGTCTACGAACGCGAGATCGAGGAAGCACCCTATGATCGAGATATCCGCACGCGCCTGTCAGACTTGAAGAACAAGACACTCAACGTGCCAAAGGGAATCCTGGTCTTGATGACCATCGTCGTCGACCTCGGGGATTCACCAAACGAGGGCAAGAAGCACAAGTGGGCGCTCGACTATAGCGCCTACACGATCAGCTTCGAGGCCGCCCTACGAATTACCGAGTGGTTCTTCATCGACTACCTGCAACCAGGAGTCAGGCTTGAACATGCCTAGAGAGGTAGATGTCATCGTCGTCGGCGCGGGCCCGGCCGGCTGCGCCGCAGCCTACGACCTCGCAAAGTCCGGAGTCGAGGCGCTGATCCTCGAGAAACGCAACTTCCCCCGCACCAAACCCTGCGGCGGCGCCCTGACCACCAAGGCCGTCAAGGCGCTCCGCTTTTCCATTGCGCCGGTCATCAGGGTCGTGGTGACCGACTTCGTTGCCGCGCGTGAATTCACCAAGAGCAAGCGCCTGCGCTCGCGCTACCCGGTGGGGGCGATGACCGTGCGCGAGGAGCTGGATGACTTCGTGCTGCACCAGACCATCGCCGCGGGCGCGACGATGCAAAAGATCGATCGCCTGCTGGAAATCACCAGCGACGACGAGTCGGTTACCGTCAAACTGGAGTCAGGATCCATCAGGGCCAAATTCCTGATTGGCGCCGACGGCGCCAACAGCTCCGTCAGGCACCTCATCGACGCGAACGAGCAGGTCCAATTCGGCTTCGCGATCGAGGCCCAGGTCAAGGGTCACGCCGTCGATCCGGCCATGATCTTCGACTTCGGGATGGTGCCCAGGGGCTACGGCTGGATCTTCCCCAAAGGCGATCACTACAACGTTGGACTCTACACCTACGACGCCCGCTTCGGCATCATGCCTGGCCAGCTACGCGCTTATGTGAAACAAAAAGCGCTCGCGGCCGACTGCGAGCACGTGGTCGGTCATCCGCTGGGTCTCGGCGGATGGCGGCACGCACCGGACCGCAAAAGAATCTTCCTGGTCGGCGACGCCGCGGGCCTCTGCGAGCCCTTGCTGGGTGAAGGCATCTACTATGCGATCAGCAGCGGCCAGATGGCCGCGGCGGCAGTCACCGCCGAGCTCAAAGAAGGCAAATCCGCCTGCCAGAGCTTTCGCCGCTCCCTCGACTCACTCAGGGCCGACCTGCGATTCTCGTCGGCCCTGGCGATGCGCTTCTATCGCGATCTTGGCCTCGGCTGTCTCGGTCTCACCGCCACGCCGCTGCACTACGTTTTGATGAAAGCATACTCGCTCGGGATCCCTCTCGGCGAGATTCCCAGGAATCTTCCGCTACTACCCTTCAGGCGCGTCACCCCGCCGCCAGATCTCTGCCAGAGGAGCTCACTGCCGGCCGCCGGCAGCGGGCGATAGGCTGCGTCCTGGCGGCGGCGCGGCGGGCGCGACCGGCGACGCGGCGGTGGCGACCGGCGACGCAGCGGCGGCCGGCGGCGCGGCGGGCACGACAGGCGAAGCGGCGGCGGCCGGCGACGCGGCAGCGGCCGGAGGCGCGGCGGGTACGACCGGCGACGCGGCAGCGGCCGGAGGCGCGGCGGGTACGACCGGCGACGCGGCGGCGGCCGGCGGCGCGGCCGGCACGCCCGGCGACGCGGCAGCGGTCGGCGCGGCGGGGACCGCTGGCGAGCCGTGGGCTGGGGGTGCGCCGACGATCCCCGCCAGCTCGCGGTGGAGCGCGCCGGCGAAGGCCGCGATGGCGGCGATCTCGGGTCCTGAGGCCCGGCGCGGCCCGCGCCCGGCGAAGATGAGCCGCTCGAGCAGCTCGTCGGCGCGCACGCCCTGCTCGCCGGCCTGCTGGAAGGCCGCCAGACCGTCGACCCAGCCATAGAGGCGTTCGAGGCGGTCACCCTGCAGGCGGCCGCTGACTTCGCTACCCTGACCGCAGGAGCCGGCTCGCACCTCGCCGCTCAGATACACCACGAGGTCGTCGCATATGCCGCTGCCAGAGGCGCCGCGGTGCCAGGCGAGGGCCAAGCCGTAGGGCACCGAGCTGCCGTCGCCGCCGGCTTCGACGGTGACCGCACGAGCCCATTCGAAGACCATTCGCCGCTCCGCGGCGCTCGCCACCGTGGTGCCGTGACCGAGAAAGACAAGCTCGCCGCCGCGGGCGCCGGGTGGGCCGTTCTCGACCAGGCGGAACGGCGCATATTGGCGGGCGAAATTCGCCAGGTCGTCGGCACGCTGGCGGCGCGTGAACAGGTAGTGAGCGCGCGGGATGTCCTCCTGCGCCTCGGGTTGCACGGAGCTCTCAGGCTGCAACGGGCGCTCCGGGTGCCGCGGCTCCATAGCGGGCCGCGGCAGCTGTGGACGGCGCGGTTCCGGGCCGATCCAAAGCCCTCCCAGGCCGATCGAGACCAGCTCCAGCGCCCCGGGAACGGACGCTGGCTGCGACACGGGAGCGAGTACCGGCAGTGCCCCGGGTACGGACGCCGGCTGCGGACCGGGAGAGGGCAGCGGTGGCGCCCCGTCGGCAAGCGGCAGCGGTACCGGGCGCCGCCACTCGATCAGCGGCGGATCGGCGGCCGGCGACAGGATCACCCCGGCCTCGCCGCGGCCCGCGCCCGACCGCCCGCCGGCGGGGCCGCCTGGCGAGCAGCCCGCGACGGCCAGCCCAAGGACGGCCAGCGCCAGCGGCGCGACGCGGCGGCGACGGATGGTCAAGGGCGGCGGTGGTCCGGCGAAGGGAGTTCGGAATTCAGCGTCCAGGAGACCATCGCGGCTTCCGGTCGCATCCGGCGGCTTCCGGTCGCATCCGGGCGGCTTCCGGTCGCATCCGGTGCCTTCCGATCGGCATCCGGTCGCGTCCGGCGGCTTCCGGCGGTGTCCGGTGGCACCCGGGTCCGCGGATCGCGTGCGGCCTGCCGCTGAAACCTGTATGTTATGTGCTCCTGGGGCGCGGCGTGTCAACTGCGGTTTCCGGTGGGCTGGCGGATCGCGCCGCCACCGGGCAGGAGGACCGTCCACCCGGCTGAGCACCCCGTGACGACAAGCTTCGACGCCATCATCATCGGCACCGGACAGGCCGGCCCGGCGCTCGCCGCCCGCCTGGTCAAGGCCGGGATGAGGATCGCGGTCGTCGAGCGTGGGCGCTTCGGCGGCACCTGCGTGAACACCGGCTGCACTCCCACCAAGACCCTGGTGGCCAGCGCCTACGCCACCCATCTGGCCCGCCGCGCCGCCGAATTCGGCGTCACCCTCGGCGGTGCCGGCGCCGGCCAGGTGAGCGTCGACATGAAACGGGTGAAGGCGCGCAAGGATGCCGTGGTGGACGACTTCACCAAGGGCGTCGAAAAATCGCTGCGCGGCCTGGCGACCTGCACGGTCGTCCAGGCTCACGCCCGCTTCCTGTCGCCGACCGAGGTGAGCGCCGGCGGCGAGCGGCTCACGGCGCCGCGGATCTTCGTCAACGTCGGCGGCCGGCCGGCGATCCCCGAGGTGCCCGGCCTGGGCGAGATCGACTACCTCACCAGCTCGTCGATGATGGCGGTCGATTTCCTCCCCCGCCACCTGGTGATCGTCGGCGGCAGCTATATCGGCGTCGAGTTCGGCCAGATGTACCGGCGCTTCGGCAGCGAGGTCTCGATCGTCGAGCAGGCACCGCGCCTGCTGGCGCATGAAGACGAGGACGTCTCGGACGCGGTCGCCGACATCCTGGTGCGGGAGGGGATCCACCTCCACCTCGGCGCCCGTTGCGTCCGCGCTTCCCAGCCGGACGGCGAGATCGCGGTGGGCGTCGATTGCGCCGGCAGCGCCCACGAGGTCAGGGGCTCGCACCTGCTGATGGCCGCGGGCCGGCGCCCCAACACCGACGATCTCGGCCTGGCAGACGCCGGCGTGACGCAGGACCCGCGCGGCTTCGTCGTCGTCGACGACGAGCTGCGCACCAACGTGCCGGGCATCTGGGCGCTCGGCGACTGCAACGGCAGGGGCGCCTTCACTCACACCGCCTACAACGACTTCGAGATTGTCGCGGCGAACCTGCTGGACGGCGAGGCGCGGCGGCTGAGCGATCGGATCCCCACCTACGCCGTGTTCGTCGACCCGCCGCTGGGCAGGGCCGGCATGACCGAGGCCGAGGTCCGGCGCACCGGCAGGAAGGCGCTGATCGGGCGGCGCCCGATGACCAAAGTGAGCCGTGCCATCGAGAAGGGCGAGACCCTGGGTTTCATGAAGGTGCTGGTGGACGCGACCGACAAGCAGATCCTGGGCGCCGCCATCCTGGGCACCGGCGGCGACGAGGCCGTCCACTGCCTGCTCGACGTGATGGCCGCCAAGGCTCCCTATACCGTGTTGCAGCGGACCATGCACATCCATCCCACCGTCGCCGAGCTGATCCCGACGGTGCTGGGCCATCTCGAACCGCTGCGAGACCAGTCTCCCGGCTAGCCCGCGCCGGACCACGGGCAGCACCGGTGGCGGGACCGGTGGCGTGTGTCCCCGGACGATACGGGTAGTGGGGTTTTAGGGGATATCCTCCATCACCCGCGCCGAGCTGCGCGCCATCGCGGCCGATCTCCGCTACACCGGCGGCTACTTCGACGTCTGCGCGTCGAGCGCCGGGACACGCACCGGCAGCTCGCCGTCCGCGCCGGCATCCCTGCGGCGGCGCTCGCCGCCTACGAGGCCGGCCAGCAACTCCCGGACCTGCGGACGCTCCGGCTGCTGGTCGTGGCCCTCGGCGCCACTGCGGCCGACTTCGGCCGTCACCTCGGCCCCTGGGGTTGTGCCGAGCCGCGGATCTGCACCTCGCACGTCGAGCGCTCGAACTGGACGCTTCGCGGCCACCTGCGCCGGATGACCCGGCTGTCGAACGGCTTCAGCCGCAAGCGGTCGAACCAGCGGGCCGCCCTGGCGCTGTACTTTGCCTACTACAATTTTTGCAAGTTCCACAAGAGCATCCGCATGACGCCCGCCATGGCCGCCGGCATCGCCCGGAAGCCCTGGAGCCTGGCGGACCTCCTGTCGGCGGCTCAGGGGGCGGTGCCGGCTAGGCCGGCCACGGCGGGGTCCGCGGGGGGTGGGGCTTAGACCCCACTACCGTCCGCGGGCAGCCGTAGCGGCCGCGGCGGCAGGGGCCGGCCTGGCGAGCCAGAAGTGCCGGAACGCTCCAAAGTTCACCCGTTACCGTGGTGCGACGATCTGTTAGCATTGCGGTCTTTCTGAAAGGAGGATGAACGTGAAGAGAAACCGGACGCAAAAACTGACCCTCAGCCGCGAGACCGTCGTCCTGCTCCAAGGCCAAGCCGCTGCCGCCGCGATCGTCATTCACACCCGCGACGGCAAACCCGATTGCGGAACGTTCACCAACACCAAGATGCCGGAAGACTGCTGCCTGTAGGAGCCTCCGTCACCCGACTCCAACCCCGACTGGACCCCTTCCCACACCTCGACCCGCAGCCACCGTGGCCGCGGTGCGGGGGGGCCAGAGGGCGGCGACTCCGACCGCAAGCCACTCCGCAAGCTGGCCGTTCGGACGGCCGCGGCCATCGTCAACCGCGAGCACATCGACTGGCGCGACCTGCGAATCGATCGACGATCCGCGCGTAGGCCGCACCCATGGCCGGGCGCGCCTGCCGGGTATGCGGACCAGGCCGGCCGCGGCAGCTATCCTCTATTACCCCACTACCACGTTACGCGGCGGCTCGCATCGCCGGCCCGCCAGGCGATATCATGGTGGGTCGCCGGTGCGGCGCGAGGCTGCCGGCGGGACTCGACCGTGCCTTGGAAGAGGTCCGACCGCTGCCCGACCGTTGCACCACCCTGAGATCTGACCCGAGGCTCGAACGGATGTCCGAGACCGCATTGCTGCGGCTGACGATCAATGGCGAAGAGCGCGCGGTGGTGGCGCCCGGCCACCATACGCTGCTGGAAGTGCTGCGCGAGGAGTGCGGCCTGACCGGCACCAAGCATGGCTGCGAGCTGGGCGAGTGCGGGACGTGCACGGTGCTGGTGGACGGGCGGCCAGTGCTGTCGTGCCTGGCGCTGGCGGTGGAGGTGCAGGGACGCGCCATCGAGACCGTCGAGGGGCTGCAGCGCGGCAACCGGCTGCACCCGTTGCAGGCGACCTTCGCCGATCTCGGCGCCGCCCAGTGCGGCTACTGCACGCCGGGCATCCTGATGGTGGCCAAGGCCCTCCTGGCGGCCAATCCGCGTCCCGGGCGCGGCGAGATCCAAGAGGCGCTGGCCGGCAATCTCTGCCGCTGCACCGGCTACCACAAGATCGTCGACGCCGTGCTGGGGGCGGCGGCGCAGCTGCGCGGCGAGGACTGGACGCCGGCCGCGGAGACGCTGTACGGCGCGGCGGTGCCCGACGCGCCGCCGCCGGCCGCGGGTGCCCGGCTGCACCTGGCAGCCGTACCCGACGCGCCGGATGCACCAGATGCGCCGGATGCGCCGGATGCGGCGGCGGCGCCGCCGGCCGCCACCTCCTCCAGCGCCCTGCTGAGCGCCAACCTTGGCGGCGACGGCGGCCCTGCCGGGAGCCCTGCCGCCGGCCCCGGGCCCCACTAGGCGGCACCAACGCCATGGCAGATCCCGTCCAGAGGCCCGAGCCGCCGCCGGAGCCGATTCCAGCGCGCCAGCCGAACATCATCGGCAAGCCCTTTCGCCGGGTGGACGGGCGCGCCAAGGTCACCGGCGCGACCCGCTATGCCGACGATCTCAGCTTCCCGCGCATGGCCTTCCTGCGCCTGGTGCGCTCGACGGTGCCGCACGCGCGCATCGCCGGCATCGACCTCGGAGCGGCCGAGCGGGTGCCCGGCGTGCTCGGCTTCCTGACCGGCCGCGACTTCCCGGTGCCCTTCGGCATCCTGCCGGTCTCCCAGGACGAGCACGCGCTGTGCCCCGACAAGGTGCGCTTCGTCGGCGACCCGGTGGTGGCGGTGGCGGCGGTCTCCGAGGACGCCGCCTACGAGGCCGCCTACCTGGTGAAGGTCGAATACGAGCCGCTGGCCACCATCGCCGGCATCGAGGAGGCGCTGGCCACCCCCGAACCGCGGCTGCACGACTACGGCGACGGCGGCAACGTCCACAAGCGGGTGGCGATGGAGTTCGGCGCGGTGGCCGCGGGCTTCGCCGCCGCCGACGAGGTGTTCGAGGACGTCTTCTTCTACGAGGGCAACACCCACCTGGCGATGGAGCAGCATGCCGCCGTGGCAGTGCCCGAGGACGACGACCGCATCACCGTCTACAGCTCGACCCAGACGCCGCATTACGTGCACCGCGCCCTGGCGCGGGTGCTCGAGCTGCCGCCGGCGCGCATCCGGGTGATCGCCTGCTCCAACGGCGGCGGCTTCGGCGGCAAGAGCGATCCCTTCAACCACGAGATCGTGGCGGCGAAGATGGCGCTGCGCCTGGGCCGCCCGGTGAAGGTGACGCTCAGCCGCGAGGAGGTGTTCTATTGCCACCGCGGCCGCCACCCGGTGCTGATGCGACTGCGCACCGGCGTGCGGCGCGACGGCACCATCACCGCGCAGCACCTGCAGACGGCGCTCGACGGCGGCGCCTACGGCAGTTACGGCGTCGCCTCGACCTACTACACCGGCGCCCTGCAAACGGTGACCTACCAGCTGCCGGCCTACCGCTTCGAAGGCGTGCGCCTGTTCACCAACAAGCCGCCCTGCGGGCCGAAGCGCGGGCACGGCACGCCGCAGCCGCGCTTCGGCTTCGAGGTCCAGCTCGACAAGATCGCGGCCCGCATGGGCATCAACCCCGCCGACCTGCGGCTCAACATGCTGGCCTCGCCGGACTCGATCACCGCCAACTGGCTGCGCATCGGCTCGATGGGCCTGCGCGCCTGCATCGACGCGGTGGTGGCCGGCAGCCGCTTCCGCGAGCGCCACGGGCGGCTGCCGCGTGGGCGCGGCCTGGGCCTGGCCTGCGGCTCCTACCTGTGCGGCGCCGGGCTGCCGATCTACTGGAACCACATGCCGCAGTCGGCGGTGCAGCTCAAGCTCGACCGCTCCGGGTGCGTCGCGGTGTTCTGCGGCGAGGCCGAGATCGGCCAGGGCTCCGACTCGGTGCTGGCGGCGGTGGTGGCCGAGGTGCTGGGGGTGGACTTGGGCGACATCCGGCTGTGCGTCGCCGACACCGACCTGACGCCGGTGGACCTCGGCAGCTACTCGTCGCGGGTCACCCTGATGGTGGGCAATGCCGCGCTCGAGGCCGCCGAACGCGCCCGCGCGCTGATCGCCGGCGCGGTGTCCGAGCAGCTGTCGGTGCCGGCGGGGCGGCTGGTGTTCGCCGGCGGCCGGGTGTTCGACGCCGGCGATCCGGCGGCCGGCCTGAGCTTCGCCGAGGCGGTGGTGTGCGCCGAGGCGCGCCACGGCGCCCTCGGCACGGTCGGCAGCTACGTGCCGCCGCGCTCGCCCGGACGCTACCGCGGCGCCGGCGTCGGCCCCTCTCCCGCCTACTCCTACAGCGCCGCGGTGGTGGAGGTCGAGGCCGACGAGGAGACCGGCGTCTGGCAGCCGGTGCAGGTCTGGATCGCTCACGACGTCGGCCGCGCGATCAACCCGGTGCTGGTGCTCGGTCAGGTGGAGGGCAGCGTCTACATGGGCCTGGGCGAGGTGATGATGGAGGAGCAGGCGTTCCGGCGCCTGCCCCGCCACCTGTCGGCGGCGCTGGTGCACAAGCACCCGTCGCTGCTCGAATACAAGAGCCCGACCTTCCCCGACATGCCGCCGGTGACCACCTACCTGATCGAGGACCCCGACCCGCGCGGGCCTTTCGGCGCCAAGGAGGTGGGCCAGGGACCGTTGCTGCCGATGATGCCGGCGGTCGCCAACGCCCTGTACGACGCGCTCGGCGTGCGCGTCGACCAGGTGCCGATCCACCCTCACATGGTGCTCAAGGCGCTCGCCGAGCAGGCCAGGGGCCGGGAGGCGCGCTACGGCCCCGCCGGCTTCCCCGAGGTCGATTTCGGCGAGCGGCTGATCGTGCCGACCGCCGAGCAGGGGGGCGACGGCACCGCGATCAACGAGTTCCGCGACCGCCTGCGCTCCGGCATGCGCTCGGCCTCCGGGACGATGACCACCCGCGAGGAGGCGCTGCGCCAGAAGCGGCGCGCGGCGCTGACCACCGACGTCCGGGAGCGCTCGTAAGCCATGCTGCGCCTGCCGCCGTTCCGGCTGCTGCGCCCGCGGACGCTCGCCGAGGCGGCGACGCTGCTGGCCGAGGAGGGGGCGGCCGATGGCCGGCCGGTGCGGCTGGTGGCGGGCGGCACCGACCTGTGGCCGAACATGAAGCGCCGCCATCAGCAGGCGGCGGCGGTGGTGAGCCTGATGGGAGTGCCCGAGCTGGCCGGCGTGCGCCACCCCACCGTCGGCGGCACCGGCGGCACCGCCGGGGACGGCGACGCGCCGGTGCGGATCGGCGCCACCACGCTGCTCGACGACGTGGCCCGGCACCCCCTGATCGCCGAGCGCTATCCGGCGCTCGCCACGGCGGTGGCGTCGATCTCCTCGCCGCCGCTGCGCAACATGGGGACCCTGGGCGGCAACCTCTGCGTCGACACCCGCTGCACCTACTACAACCAGACCGAGGAGTGGCGGCGCGCCATCGACTACTGCATGAAGGCCGAGGGCAGCATCTGCTGGGTGGCGACCAGCTCGCCGCGCTGCTGGGCGCACTCGGCCTCGGACTCGGCGCCGATGCTCTGCGCGCTCGAGGCCAGCGTGCGCCTGGTGTCGCGGCAGGGCGAGCGGACGGTGCCGGTCGCCGAGCTCTACCGCGACGACGGCATCGACTACCTGGCGCGCCGCCCGGACGAGATCCTGACCGAGATCGAGCTGCCGGCGGCGGCCGCCGCCGGCGATCGCGATCCCGGCGGTCCCGGCGCTCCCGGCGCTCCCGCCGATACTCGCGGCGATGGCGACCGCTGCCGTACGGCGTTCTGGAAGCTGCGGCGCCGCGGCTCGATCGACTTCGCGGTGCTGTCGGTGGCGGCGGCGGTGTGGACGGACGCCGCGGGCGACATCCGCCGCGCCCGCATCTACCTGGGAGCGGTGGGCAGCGCGCCGGTCGCCGCCACCGCCGCCGCCGAGCTGCTGGCCGGCCGGCCGCTGCGCGCGCTCGCCGAGGACCCCGAGCTCCTCGCCGCCGCCGGTCGCATGGTGCGCAAGGTGGCGACGCCGATGGACAACACCGACTTTCAGGCGCAGTGGCGCGGCGTCATGGCGGCGCGCTACACCGAGGCGGCGCTGCGCGAGCTGGCCGGCGGCGAGCGGCAGCGCTTGGCGCCGCGCCACCCGCTGCCGGCGGTTCCGTGAAGACCGCGAGTGCCCGGGCCCGGCCGCCGGTCGCCGAGAGGACGCGCCGGATCAACAGTATTTGTCGGTGCAGGTCAGCGGGCGAGAGCACCAGTAGGTTATACAACCCGGCGTGTAGGTCATCGCTCCCACCACCGATGAAAGCTCCTGCCGCTCCAGGCGTTGCACGGTTTCACGCGCGAGGGAGATTTTCTTCTGCGGTTGTTTGTTCACGTGGTGCCTCTCTTTTCGCAGCGAGTCGCAAGCGGGCTGGATGCCCACCCGTTGAGAGAGGTGCGCACGAGACGTGAGCCGGGGACGCCGGCAGCTGCCATCGTCCCCGCCGCCGGCGCCTCGCGGCGCATGGGCCGCCCCAAGCTGCTGCTGCCCTACCGCGGCGGGACCGTGCTGGGCACCGTGGTCGCAACGCTGCGCGCGGCGGGAGCGGCGCCGATCGTGGTGGTCGCGGCGGCGGCGGACGCCGAGCTGCGGGCCTGGTGCGCGGCGGAAAGGCCGGCGGCGCCCGGCGGGCTGCGCCTGGCGCTCAATCCGGCGCCGGAGCGCGGCATGCTGTCGTCGATCCAGGAAGGGTTGACCGCCCTGGGCGGCGCCGCCGAGCTGGCGCTGAGCAGCGCGCCGCTGCTGATCTGCCCCGGCGACCTCCCCGCGCTGCGCCCGGATACCGTAGCCGAGTTGCTGCGCCGGCGGCAGGCCACCGGCGCGAGGCTCGCGGTACCCATCTACCGCGGACGGCGCGGTCACCCGCTGGCCATCGCGCCAGCGCTGGTCGCCGAGATCGGCGGCCTCGATCCCGGCCGCGGCTTGCGCCAGCTGCTCGATCTCCACCCCGGAGAGCTGTTGGAGGTCGACGTCGACGATCCCGGCTGCGTTGCCGATGTCGACACCCCCGCCGACTACCAGCGCTCGCATCAGGTCCGGTGATCCCCACGCGGGGCTGATGATGAGTGCCTTGTCGAACGCTCCAGGCTGGCGCCACCGCGCGCCGCCGGATAGGATTGGGGTACCAACCAGAGGGAGGAATCCGATGACGACGAAGCGATTCGCAGCGAGTCTGTCGGCGATGCTCCTGATCTCGGCAGCCGCCGCGCTGGCGCTCGACGATGCCAAGAGCGCCAAGAGCGGCGCCCCGGCGAAGTCGGGGACGAGCGCCAAGGCGGCAGCCAAAGCGCCCGACCATGCGGCGCTGACCCCCGCCGACATGCAGTGGGGAGACGGCCCACCGAGCCTGCAGCCGGGGGCCAAGGTGGCGGTGCTGGAAGGCGACCCGGGCAAGGCCGGGCAGGCGTTCACCCTGCGCTTGCGCGTGCCGGACGGCTACAAGGTGGCGCCGCACTGGCACCCGACCACCGAGCACGTCACGGTGATCTCGGGGACCTTCCACATCGCCATGGGCGACAAGTTCGACGACACCCAGGGCACGGCGCTCGGCCCGGGGTCGTTCGGCTACATGGGGCCCAGGATGCATCACTACGCCTGGTTCACTGGCGATAGCGAGATCCAGATCCACGGGGTCGGACCCTTCGCGCTCCACTACGTCAATCCGGCGGACGATCCCCGGCACGCCAAGAAGTAGTCGGTGGCGCGGCCCGCTCGCGCGGTGCCGAGATCGACCCTGCCTGCCGCGCCCGTCGGATCGCGATCCTCGGGCCCGGACCGAGCCGAAACGGCCGGGCGGCTTGCCGCCCGGCCCGGCTCTGATGCCGCCCACAATAAGATAAGATGCTTGCCAACCAATGGAGATCCGATGAGCGCGTTCCGTCATCCATCGGTGGTTCCCTGTCCGCGGCCACCTCGGCTGGCGGCCGGACTGGCTCTCGCCGCCTGGCTGGCGGTGCTGCCGTCGCTCCAGGGAGCGCCGGCGCCCGCGGCGCTGTCGGCAGGGTCGGCAACCACCGTGCCGGTCCAGGACCGGACGGTCTCCGTCCTCTATGCCGGCTCCCTGGCGGCCGTCATGGAAAACGGCCTCGGCCCCGCGTTCACCCGCGCCTCCGGTTTCGCCTACCAGGGTGAAGCCCAGGGATCGCTCGGCGCCGCACAGCTGATCCACGATGGCGTCCGGACGCCGGACGTTTTCATCAGCGCCGATCCGTTGGTCAACGACAAGGTGCTGATGGGGCCCGCGAACCGCAACCTGGTGCGCTGGTATGCGATCCTGGCCTCCTCGCAGCTGGTCATCGGCTACAACCCGCGCAGCAGCTTCTTTCCTCGGTTCGAGGCGGCCAAGGCCAACCGGGTCCCCTGGTACGAGGTCCTGGAGACACCCGGGGTCCGCTTTGGGCGGGGTGACCCGACCATCGATCCGAAGGGCTACCGGACGCTGTTCATGTTCCGCCTGGCCGGCCGCCATTACCACCGGCCGGAGCTGCCGGCTCTCCCGGGAGATCCGCTGAACCCGGCGCAGGTCTTTCCGGAGATCGTGCTGCTGGCCCGGCTGGAATCCGGACAGTTCGACGCCGGGATCTTCTACCGCCACGAGGCGGTGGCCCACAAGCTGCCCTTCATCAGCCTGCCGCCCGAGATCAACCTGGGCGACGTGCGGTTCAGCGGCCTCTATGCCCAGGAGAGCTACACCAGCCCAGCCGGCCAGCGGGTCACGGGGGCGCCGATCCTCTTCACCGTCACGATCCCGGAAACGGTGCGGCATCGCCAGGCGGCCCTGGCCTTCGCCCGCTTCCTGCTCTCCTCGGACGAGCTCCTCGAGCAGTTTGGCTTCGGCAGGGTGCAGCATCAGGTCGGCGGCGACATGACGCGGGTGCCCCCGGGCCTGCGCGACCTGTGCAAGGGGCGCTTCGCGCCATGAGCCGCCGCATGGGCCCGACGCTGGCCGCCTTCGGGCTGCTCGGCGGCCTGCTGCTGCTGGACCTGGTGCTGCCGATCGTCGACCTGTTGTACCAGGCGGATTGGTCAGGATGGCTGGCGTCCCTGCGGCAGCCGGCGGCGCGCGAGGCGCTCATGGTGTCCGTCGGCACCTCCGCGATCGCGATGCTGACGATGACGCTGCTGGGCGTACCCCTCGGCTATGTCCTGGCGCGCGCCAACCTGCCCGGCAAGCAGTTCTGGATCACCCTGGTCTTCCTGCCGATGGTGGTGCCGGATCTGGCGGGCGGCATCCTGCTGCTGCGGCTGTTCGGCCCCTACGGGATGATCGGCCGCCCGCTCGCCGCGGGCCACGTCGAGCTGACCAACAACCTGGCGGGGATCGTGCTGGCGCAGCTCTTCGTGGCCGCGCCCTACGTGATCATCTCCGCCCTCGCCGGCTTCGGCAGCGTCGATCGCAAGCTCGAGCTGGCCGCGGCGACGCTGGGCGATTCGCGCTGGCGCACCTTCTGGCGGATCTCCCTGCCGCTGGCATGGCCGGGCATCGCCGCCGGGATCACGCTCGCCTGGATCCGGGCGCTGGGAGAGTTCGGGACGACGCTGATCATGGCGTACAACCCCCATTCCCTGCCGGTGTACATGTGGGTGAAATTCGAGTCCGACGGCCTCGCCGGCGCCATGCCGGCGGCCTTCTTCCTGGTGCTGCTCGCCGCCGCCGCCGTGGTGATCTCGCGGCTGCTCAACCGCTTCACCGGCTCCTCCCTGGGGGCGGCTTGAGCGTCCCGGCGCTGCAGGTCCAGGTCAGCAAGGGCCACGGCGCCGCCCGCGCCGCTCGCGACGCCCGCGGCGCTCGCGACTCCCGCGACTCCCGCGACTCGAACACCGCCCACGACGCGGGCATCGCCCGCTTCCGGCTCGAGACCGAGTTCGAGACTCAGCCGGGGGTCACCGTTCTGGTGGGGCCTTCCGGAGCCGGGAAATCCACCCTGCTGCGCTGCATCGCCGGGCTGTCCAAACCGGACCAGGGCCGGATCGCCATCGGCGGCAGGATCGTCTTCGACGCGGCGAAGCGGGTGGACGTCCCGCCGGAGCACCGCCAGGTCGCCTTCGTCTTCCAGGACCTCGCCCTGTTTCCGCACCTGACGGTGAGGGAGAACGTGGTCTACGGTCTCCGCCGGCTGGACGCCCGGGAACGCGAGCGGCGGCGTGCCGGCATCATGGCGGCCTTTCAGATCGAGCACCTGCAGCACCGCCTGCCGCGCGACACCTCGGGCGGCGAGCAGCAGCGGGTGGCGCTGGCGCGCTCGCTGGTGACCGAGCCGTCGGTGTTGCTGCTCGACGAGCCGCTCACCTCCCTGGACAGGTACCTGAAGGCCGCGATCATCGACGACCTCCTGCGCTGGAACCAGGCGCGGCGGATCCCCATCGTCTACGTGACCCATGACCGCGACGAGATGCTGGCCTTGGGAGACCGGATCATCGCGCTGAGCCAGGGGCGGATCGCCGCCGATGGCATGCCGCTCGACGTGGTGCCCGCCCTGCGCCAGGAGGCCGTGGCGCAGCCCGGCGGCTGCGAGAACCTGCTGGATGCGGTGGTGGTCGCCGCCCACGAGGCGGAAGGCACCATGCGGTGCCGCGTGGCCGGAATCGCCGGCGATCTCGAGGTGCCGCTGACGCGCGTCGCCGCGGGCGCCACCGTCCGGGTGGGGATCCGCGCCGGCGACATCTTGCTGGCGTCGGCGCGGCCGGCGATCCTCGGCCCCTGCAACGTCATCCGCGGGCGGGTGCAGAGCCGTGGACGCACGCTGGTCGAGATCCGGGCGGACGGCGGCGCCGAGCTCCTGGTCCACCTGCCGGCGGCCGCCGGCGCACCGGCGGGCCTCGAGGTCGGCGCCGAGGCCTGGATGATCGTCCGCTCCCACGCCTGCCACCTGGTGCGCACGCCAGCCCTGGGCCCGGTGCAGCGTCTCTTCGTCTTCGTCTGCAGCGGCAACACCAGCCGATCGCCCATGGCCCAGGCGATCTGCAACGCCGAGGTCGCACGGCGGCTGAAGGTTCCCCCGGAAGCCCTGGGTGCGGCCGGGGTGAGGGCGCTCAGCGCCGGCCTGGCGGCGACACCGGGCATGCCGATGACCGGGGCGGCGCAGCAGGCGCTGAGCCGCTTGGGAGTGCCGGTCTTCGAGCATCGGTCGCAGAACCTGACCGCCGAGCTGGTGACCAGCGCCGAGGCGATCTTCTGCATGACCACCCGGTTGCGCGACCTGGCCACCGCCGCCTTCCCGGGCGCCGCGGCGAAGATCGCGCTGCTGCCGCCGTCAGGCATGGAGCTCGAAGAGCCCGCCGGCGGCGGCGCGGATGCCTTCGCCAACCTGGCCCGCCAGATCCAGGCCTGCGTCCGGCAACGCCTGGACACCCTGGTCGGCGCACCCGAGTAGCCGCCCGCGTCCGGCCGAGCGGGCGGCCCCCGGCTCGGCGTCCCCCACCGTTCTCGAATCTCTTACCACTTACCACGATTGACGGGCTCGCGTGCGTTTCTTGCATGCGAAGAGGGCGGGCAGGGCGTCAGAGCCCAATCGACGCTCCAACTCGAGTCGACGGAGGAGAGAACCATGAGAACCCGAGCCCTTGCGACCCTCTGCACCCTCCTTTTGCCATGGTGCGGCGGCGTGGCCGCTTCGGCGACCACCTGGGACCTGGTCAACGCCTGCGCTTTCGCCGGCACCGGCTGCGACGAGGTGAGCCGCGGCTTCTACCTGACCGCCTACCCCGGGAGCAACCTGTCCCAGGTCGAGCTTGGCTACACCGCCGCCAACGGCCACGCCGGTCTGTGGAGCATCTCGCTGACGGCGCGGCGTGGCAGCTACGATGGGCCGATCGTCGGCACCACCCAGATCGCCACCGTCGGGGTGCCCCAGTTCAGCAACGCCACCGAGGCCCTGGTGGTTTTCGACTTCAACGGCGCGCCGGTGACGCCGGGCGACACCATCACCTTTACCCAGACGGCGCAGCAGCTCGGCGGCACCGGCGGCAGTGGCGAGCTCGACTTCGACACCGGCTCCGGGCCTTGCACCAACGTGACCGAGACCAACGGGACCAGTCCTCCCCTGGACGGCTTCCGGCGTGCCACCGTCGGCATCGTCGTCACCGAGCACAAGCCACCCATCAACTGCATCGCCAGCGACACCGTGATGTGCATCGACTCGCTCCCCGGCGACCAGCGGTTCAAGGCCACCGTCACCTTCCACACCACCCAGGCCGGCGGCGCCGCCGGGAGCGGGAACGAGATCCCCCTGGCGCCGCTGGGGCTCGACCAGGGCGGCATGTTCTGGTTCTTCAATCCGGACAATCCCGAGATGCTGGTCAAGGTCATCGACGGCTGCGCCGTCAACGGCCGCTTCTGGGTCTTCATCTCGGCTGGTACCAATGTCGGCTACAGCATCACCGTCACAGACACCGCCTTTGGAGCGACCAAGACCTACACCAACAACGACCTGACGCCGGCGGTCCCGGTGCAGGACACTTCGGCCCTGACCGGCTGTACGTAGGCACCTGGCTACGGCCTGAGCGATCGCCTGCCGGCAATGCGGCAGGCGACTGCTGCCATACCGCGCATCGCCTTACCGGCTGGGCGCTTGCCGGGTTACCATGGGGCGCCCCGATGATCGCGCCGCCCTACGAGACGCCGCGCTTCGCTCGCCTGTGGCGCGGCCCCCTGCTGCTCGCGCTCGCGGTGCCCCTGCTGCTCGCCGGCTGGGCGCTCTGGGAGGGGCTCACCTGGCCGGACGTCGGGGCGCTCGCCCATCGCCACCCGGTCACCACGGCGTTCATCGAGCGCTACCAGAGCGGCGGCTGGTTCCACTGGTTCCGGCCGCGGCGTCCGATCGAGTGGCAGTGGGTGCCCTACTCGCAGATCTCGCCGAACCTCAAGCGGGCGGTGATCTGTGCCGAGGACATGGGGTTCTTCTCCCACCATGGCTTCGAGCGCGGCGAGATGAAGGCGGCGCTCCACGACGCCTGGGAGGAGAAGCGCCTGCCGCGCGGCGCCTCGACCATCACCCAGCAGCTCGCCAAGAACCTCTGGCTGTCGTCCTCGCGCAACCCGCTGCGCAAGCTCAAGGAGGCGGCGCTCACCCGCCAGCTCGAGGCCCACCTCGGCAAGCGGCGCATCCTGGAGCTCTATCTCAACGTCGTCGAGCTCGGACCCGGCATCTACGGTGCCGAGGCGGCGGCGCGCCACTACTTCGGCAAATCGGCCCGCAGCCTCAGCGAGCACGAGGCGGCGCAGCTGGCCGCCAGCCTGCCGCTGCCGGTCGAATGGCACCCCGGCGCCGACAACCGCGCCTACCGCCGCCACGTGCAGACCGTCCTGCACCGGATGAGCAAGGCCGGCTGGCTCGCGCAGCTGATCTGACCCCTCCCGCGCGCTGGACCGCGCCTCCCGGCTCTTGACCTGTCCATAGCCGATATAGAATAGGTGCAGTCGCGAGATGTCCGCTCGGGAGCTCGGCAGGGAGTTGCATGCGCCTATTTGCATTCCAGGGGTTGCGGTACAGCTCGCGGGCAGGTGACGCGGGTCGGCTCGCCGCACCTCCTTATGACCAGATCGACGACGCGGCTAGGGACCGATTTCAGGCGGCCTCGCCGTACCAATTCGTTCATCTGACGCGGCCGGTTGCCCCGGTCGTACCCACGGCGCCGCCGGCAGGTCCCGGCGTGCCGCCGCCCGGCCCGAGCCCGTACCAGCATGCCGCCGAGCTGCACCGCCGCTGGCTGCGCGACGGCATCATCGCCCGCGACGAGCAGCCGGCCCTGTACCCTTACGTGGTCGAGCTCGCCGGCGGCGGGCGGCGGCTGGGCGTGATGGCCCTGGTCGCCTACGCGCCGCCCACGGAGATCCGTCCGCACGAGCAGACCATCGACAAGCCGCTCGCCGAGCGGCTGGCCCTGCTCGAGGCGACGCGGGTCGATCTCGAGCCGGCGCTGCTGCTGGCCGAGGACGACGGCCAGCTCGACCGCCTGCTGGCCGAGGATCTGGATGGCCGCGCGGCCGGAGGGGCGGGGCAGGCGCTGCCGGCCATGGTCGACTACCGCGACCCCGACGGCCACCACCACCGCTTGTTCCGCATCGCCGATCCGGCGCGCATCGCCGCCTACCAGGCGGCGCTCGCGGCGCGGCCGGCGGCCATCGCCGACGGCCACCACCGCTACAAGGTGGGCCAGCTCTTCGCCGCGGCGCATCCTGCCGCCGCCGCCACCGCCGCCACCGCCGGCGACATCGCGCCCGCCGCCGCCGCCGCCAAGCTGGCAGTGGTGACCAGCATCGGCTCGCCGGCGCTGACCATCGATCCCATCCACCGCGCCCTGCGCCAACGGATCGACCTCCAGCGCCTGCGGAGTGACCTGGGGTGGCCGGCGGCAGGAGCCGGCAGCACGGCGATCTCAGCCAGCGCGGCGGTCTCGGCCGGCGCCGCGACCCCGGCCATCGCGGCCGTCTCGCCGTTCGGCGGCAGCTCGGGCGCCGAGCTGGCGCGCGCCGTCGCCGCGGCGCCCCAGCCGGCGCTCGGGGTGTGGGTGGCCGGCGGGCGCCCGCCGGAGATCTGGCAGCTCTCCCCGGCAGGGCGCACGCCCGGCGCCGCGCCGCTGGTGGTCGAGATCTTCCAGCGGGTCATCCTGCCGGCGCTCGGCATCGCTCCGGCGGCGGCGACCGATGGCACCTTGGTCTACCGGTCGGACCCCGGCACGCTTTACGACCAGGTCGAGAGCGGCGAGCTCGGGACCGGCTTCTGGCTGCCACCGATGCGCCCTGCCGAATTTGCCGCGGCCATCGCCCACGGCGAGCTGCTGCCGCCGAAATCGACCCGCTTCCTGCCCAAGGCGATGTCCGGCCTGGTCTGGTGCGATCACCAGTCGCGCGTTATTTGAAGAGACCGGCAGCGATGTCGAGCGCATAGGAGCCGTGAATGCCCACCCGCCACACCACCAAAGGCACCCCCGTGGTGCAGTTCGATCCCGAGCTCGAGGTGCCCCCCTATACCATCTTCCGGCGCCTCAAGGAGGGCGACCCGCCGCTGCTGATCGACGTCCGCCCGGCAGGCGGCCGCCTGGCGCTGATGGGTGCGCGCGGCCTGCCGGGACCGGAGTGGACGCCGCCGCCGGAGCTGGACGTGGTGCTGATCGACGACGACGGAGCGTGTGCGGTGGACGTCGCCCGCCGGCTACAGGCAGCGGGCTTCCGCAAGGTGCGGGCGCTGTTCGGCGGCCTGCAGCTGTACGAGTTCTCGCTCGATCCGCAGGTCGTGGGAGCCGAGACTTATTTGATTAAACGATCGCCCTAGCGATAGCGATTCGTTCTCGTCAAAAGCTCACCACCCGGCCCGCGGTCGCGGTCATCCGCGACAGCGTCTGCCAGCCGAGCACCGCATCGACCGACTCCTGCAGCCTGGCCATGTCGAGACCCAGGATCCGACTCGAAGCGCTGCACGCATAGACCCGGATCGAACCGGCCGCCCGCCCCGCCTCGAGCAGGCTCGACAGCGGCGCCAGCGCCAGCGCCTCCAGGCGGGCGGCGGCGATCGGCGGCGCCGGGTCGAGCGCATCCCAACGCCCGCCGGCCCAGGAATCGAGAGCGGCGAAGAACAGCGCGATCTCCACCGCCTCGCCGGCCACCGCCGCGCTCGCCGCCAGCGAGGACACCTGGAAGCGCATCTCCCAGGTGCCGCCGTGGGCGAGGATCATCAGGTCGGACATTCCGGGGCGGCGCCCGCCGCCGCGGCAACCGTCCAGGTGTCGCCGGCCGCCAGCAGCGCCGCGAGGTCGCCGGCGCCCGTGCGCTCGCCGCCCTGCAGCCGGCGGATCTGGTCCACGACGCCGGTCTCGTAACACGGCCGTTCCACCGCCCGCAGCACCCCGAGGGCGGTCGGCAGCTCGGGCGGCAGCAGCTGGGCGGCGAGGAAGGCGAGCGCCGGGCTGGCCACCTGCTCGTCCCATACCAGGCACTCCTCGACCGGGTGCTCTGGACCGATCTCGAACGCCTCCAGCGCGGCGCCGCGCAGCCGGATGCCGCGGTTGCGCTGCTTGCCGAAGATCAGCGGCTTGCCGTGCTCGAGCTGCACCGTCTGGTCCTCGCGCGTCTCCTTCTCGCTGATGCCGCTGAACGCCTTGTCGTTGAAGATGTTGCAGTTCTGATAGATCTCGACGAAAGCGGTGCCGCGGTGGCGGGCGGCGCGGCGCAGGGTCTCCTTGAGGTGCTGCTGGAAGACGTCGACGCTGCGCGCCACGAAGGTGGCGCCCGCGCCCAGGGCGAGCGCCAGCGGGTTGAACGGCATGTCGATCGACCCGAAGGGGGTGGACTTGGTGCGCTTGCCGGGTTCGCTGGTGGGCGAGTACTGCCCCTTGGTGAGGCCGTAGATGCGGTTGTTGAACAGCAGGATCTTGACCCCGACGTTGCGCCGCAGCACGTGGATGAGGTGATTGCCGCCGATCGACATGGAATCGCCGTCGCCGGTGGCGATCCACACCTCGAGCTCCGGCCGCGCCAGCTTCAGGCCGGTCGCCACCGCCGGCGCGCGGCCGTGGATCGAATGGAAGCCGAAGGTGTTCATGTAGTACGGGAAGCGGCTCGAACAGCCGATACCCGACACCACCACGAACTGCTCGCGCGGGATCCCCAGCTCGGGGAACACCTGCTGCACCGCCGACAGGATGGCGTAGTCGCCGCAGCCGGGGCACCAGCGCACCTCCTGGTCGGTCTGGAAGTCCTTCTTCGACGCCGGTTTGGACGCCAGGGCCGCCGGCGGCGCCGGCAATATCGGCGGCGTGGGCAATGTCGGCGGGGTGGGCAGGCTCGCCCCGGCGGGCAGCGCGGCGGCGCCGGATTCAGGAAACGGCGGCGGTATCTGCATCGGCGGCATCGGCGATATCGGAGCCATGGCTCGGCTGCTCCAGGATGTCTAAGATCTTGTCCAGGATCTCGGTGCGGGTGAACGGCCGCCCCTGCACCTTGCTCAGGGTGGTCACGTCCTTGAGATAACGCGCGCGCAGCAGCAGCGCCAGCTGGCCGAGGTTCATCTCCGGCACCAGCACGTGCGCGAAGCGCGCCAGCACCTGCCCGAGGTTGCGCGGCATCGGGTTCAGGTAGCGCAGATGGGCGCGGCTCACCGCGAGGCCGCGCCGGCGGGCGGCGTTGACCGCGCCGGTGATGGCGCCGGCCGTCGAGCCCCAGCCGAGCACCAGCAGGCGGTTGTCCGCCGGGCATTCGCCGGGCTCGCCGTCGTCGACCACCAACTCGGGGATGTCGCGGGCGATGCGGGCCACCTTCTCGGCGCGCAGCCGCACCATGTGCTCGTGATTGGCCGGGTCGTAGGAGACGTTGCCGGTGACGTCCTCTTTCTCGAGGCCGCCGACCCGGTGCTCGAGGCCGGGAGTGCCGGGGACGGCCCAGGGGCGCGCCAGGGTCTCCGGGTCGCGGAGGTAGGGCGTGAAGCCGACGGGATCGGTCCGGAAGGCGACCCGCAGATCGGGAAGGCTGGCGACGTCGGGCAGCTTCCAGGGCTCCGAGCCGGTGGCGATGTAGCCGTCCGACAGCAGCACCACCGGCACCATGTGGCGGAGCGCCAGGCGCGCCGCCTCGATCGCCACTTCGAAGCAGTCCTTCGGCGACGCGGCGGCGAGCACCGGCACCGGCGAATCGCTGTTGCGCCCGAACATCACCTGCAACAGGTCGGCCTGCTCGGTCTTGGTGGGCAGGCCGGTCGAGGGGCCGCCGCGCTGGATGTCGCACACCACCAGCGGCAGCTCGACCATCACCGCCAGGTTGATCGCCTCGGACTTGAGCGCGATGCCGGGGCCGCTCGAGGTCGTCACGCCCAGGGCGCCGCCGAACGCGGCGCCGATCGCGGCGCAGACCGCGGCGATCTCGTCCTCGGCCTGGAAGGTGGTGACGCCGAACTCCTTGTGGCGGGCCAGCTCGTGCAGCACGTCGGAGGCGGGGGTGATCGGGTAGGCGCCCAGGAACAGCGGCAGGCCGCTGCGGCGGCTGGCGGCGATCAGACCGAGGGCGAGCGCGGTGTTGCCCTGGATGTTGCGGTACAGCCCGGGGGCCATCGGCGCCGGCTCCACCTCGTAGCGGTGGTGGAACAGCTCGGTGATGTCGCAGAAGTTCCAGCCGGCGCGCAGCGCCTTGACGTTGGCGGCAGCCAGCTCGGGGCGCTTCTTGAAGCTCCGCTCGAGCCAGGCGATGGTGTTGTCGAGCGGCCGGCTGAACAGCCAGTAGACCATGCCGAGCGCGAAGAAGTTCTTGCAGCGGTCCATCCCCTTGTTGTCGAGGCCGCTGCCCTCGAGCGCCCGCCGGGTCATGGTGCCGAGGTCGGCCTTGAACACCCGGTAGCGCTCGAGACCGCCGCCGCCGAGCGTTCCGGAGGCTGCGGGGGAGCCGTCCGCGTGCGGCCCGAGCGGGTTGGCGGCGTAGCCGGCGCGGGCCAGGTTGCGGTCGTTGAACTCGTCGGTGTTGACGATCAGCACGCCGTTGAGCTTGAGGTCCGGCAGGTTCTTCTTGAGCGCCGCCGGGTTCATCGCCACCAGCACGTCGGGAGCGTCGCCCGGGGTATGGATGTCGTAGTTGGCGATGCGCACCTGGTACGCCGAGACCCCGGGCAGGGTGCCGGCCGGCGCCCGGATCTCGGCCGGGAAGTCGGGCAGGGTCGAGAGGTCGTTGCCGAGCAGCGCCGAGGTGGTGGTGAACTGGCCGCCCGTCAGCTGCATGCCGTCGCCCGAATCGCCGGCGAAGCGGATGACGACCTCGTCGAGCTTCTCGGCGGCGATGGGCAGGCGAGGCTGGGGAACCGGGTCTGGAAGGGCCATTTCTACGATCGATCGCCGGCGAAGCTCTCGGCCTATCCTAGCGCAACGACCGGCCCAGGAGGCGAATTCCCGCTGCCGAAGCCCCGGAGCTGCCTGAGCCGCCGGAACTGCCGGAACTGCCGGAGATCCCAAAGGACACCGGGGAGCGGTACCGGCGCGCCGGCAGGCCTGGCCGCCCGCCCGTCAGGACGGGGGGCCGGCCGCCGGCGGCCGGGGGGCGGCAGCCTGTGCCTGCCGAGCGGCATCGACCAGGGAGAACGCCTCGCGCCGCATCTTCGCCCGCGCCACCTCCTCCTCGGGATAGCGCGGCCGGTAGCCCAGGCGCTCCTCGTCGAAGGTGTAGGGCTTCATCAGGTCCGCCTTGCCGACCACGGTCTGGTCGCGGTTGAAGTAGGCCATGTCGTAGTTGTTGCTCATGATGATGGCCTCTTCCGGGCAGGCGTCGACGCAATAGCCGCAGAACACGCAGCGCAGCATGTCGATCTCGTACACCACCGGATACTTCTCGATGTTGACGTCCGGGTGCTCGGCGGCCTCGATGTGGATGCACTCGGCCGGACAGGCCTGGGCGCAGAGGAAGCAGGCGACGCAGCGCACCGAGCCGTCGGGCCGGGTGGTCAGGATGTGGTGGCCGCGGAAGCGGTGGCTGTAGTCGCGCCGCTTCTCCGGATACTCGATGGTGTAGCGGCTGCCGGGACGGAAGAGGTTGCGCAGGAAGTGCCGCATGGTGACCATCAGGCCGCCGATCAGCGGCAGGTACAGCCGCTCGGCGAGGCCCGGCCGGTAGGGGCGGGTGGTGGTCGGATAGGGAGGCGGCGGAGCCGGGCCGTTCGCCGCACCGGCGGACGCCGGTGTCCCCAGGGTCGGGAGGGTCGCCGGGGTCATCGCTCGAGCTCTCCGGCGACGACGTTGAGGCCGCCCAGCGAGATCACCGCATCGGAGAGCGAGCCGCCCCGGATCAGCCGCGGGAAGGTGGACATCATCGGGAAGCAGGGGGGGCGCACCTTGATCCGGTAAGGCTTGGCGGTGCCGTCGCTCAGGATGTAGAAGCCAAGCTCGCCGTTGGCCCCCTCGGTCGGCAGGTACAGCTCGCCCGCCGGCACCTGGATGCCGTCCATGATCAGCTTGAAGTGATAGATCATCGCCTCCATCTCGTTGTACGCCTTCTCCTTCGGCGGCAGGGCGACGTGCGGGTCGTCGACGATGAAGGGGCCCTCGGGCATGCCGCGGTCGAGCAGCTGGCGGATGATCTTGAGCGACTGCCGGATCTCCAGGTTGCGGATGCGGTAGCGGTCGTAGATGTCGCCGCCGTAGAGCACCGGCACGTCCCAGTCCACCGTGTCGTACAGGTCGTAGGGCTGCGCGCGGCGAACGTCGAAGGGCACGCCGCTGGCGCGCAGGCAGGGACCGGTCCAGCCCCAGTTGACGGCCTCGGCGCCGGAGATCGCCGCGACGCCGACCGCGCGGTCGAGCCAGATGCGGTTGCGGTCGCACAGCTTCTCGACGTCGGAGACGAAGGGCGGGATGATCTCGAGCAGCCGCCGGCAGCGGGCCATGAAGTCGGGCGGCAGCTCCTGCGACAGGCCGCCGATGCGGCAGTACGACACCGTCAGGCGGGCGCCGCAGCAGGATTCGAGCAGGCCGTAGATCTCTTCGCGCGGCTGGAACATGTACCAGAAGTTGGTCAGGCCGCCGGCGTCGACCAGGGTCGTGCCGTTGCACACGCAATGATCCATGATGCGCGAGAACTCGGACAGGATGGTGCGCGCCCAGACCGCCCGCGGCGGCACCTCGACGCCCAGCAGCTGCTCCACCGGGCGGCAGTAGGCCACGTTGTTGATGAACGACGAGCAGTAGTTGAGCCGGTCCGTGTAGGGGATCACCTGCTGCCAGGTGTGGGTCTCGCACATCTTCTCGAAGCAGCGATGCAGGTAGCCGATCTCGATGTCGGAGGCGACGATGGTCTCGCCGTCGAGCACCGCCATCAGCCGGAAGGTGCCGTGCATCGCCGGGTGCGAAGGACCGATGTTGATCGTCATCCGCTCGAACAGGTCGTCGGCGCTCGCGGCGCCCGCGGTGCCCGGAGAAAGACTCCCCGCCGCGCCGCCGTCTGCCCCGCTCGCCGTGCCGCCGTCCGGGGTGCCGCCGGAGGCATCGAAGTCGCCGGTAGGCTCGAAGTGCGGCTTGTAGATCTTGTCCTCGGTCAGCAGCCAGCGCTTCGCCGGATCGTAGTCCTTGCGCAGCGGGTGTCCCTGGAAGCCTTCGTGGCAGAGCAGCCGCGACAGGTTCGGGTGGCCGGTGAAGCGCAGGCCGAACATGTCGTAGACCTCGCGCTCGGCCCAGTTGGCGGCGTTCCAGACCGGCACCAGCGACGGCAGCACGGGATCGCTCTCCGCCACCGGCACCCGCAGGCGCAGGCGCGCATTGCGCGGCACCGAATAGAGGTGGTAGACGGACTCGAAACGCTCCGGGCGGTCCGGGAAATCGACGCCGGCGATGTCCATCAGCAGGTCGAACCGCGTCTCGCCGTCGTCGCGGAGCTGGTGCGCCAGGTCGGCCAGCACCTCGCGCCTGACGGTCCAGGTGGGCTGGTCCACGCCGGCGTCCGGCGCGGCAGGGACGATGCTGCCGGCCGGGAATCGCGACCGGACGCTGTCGTACAGGTTGCTGTCGACGGCCGCGCGGCCGCGGCCGGAGGCGCCCCCCGGCTGGTCCAGGGCCGCGGCCGGGGCGGCGGGAGCGGTGGTGGTCGGCGGGCTCGGCGGCATCTACATCTCCGGGGCGCCGAGGTCGGCGCTCTCGCTCGACCGCTCCCTGGCATCGGCATTCATCGCCTTGCCGACCCGCCGGCGGTCGCGGATCACCTTCTCGCGCAGCTGTAGCAGGCCGTACATCAGCCCCTCGGGCGTCGGCGGGCAGCCCGGCACGTAGACATCCACCGGGATCACCTCGTCGATGCCCTGCACCACGTGATAGGCACGGTAGAAGCCGCCCGAGCAGGCGCAGGCGCCCATCGAGATCACCCACTTGGGATCGGCCATCTGGTCGTAGATCTTCTTGAGCACCGGCGCCATCTTGTCGTTGATGGTGCCGGCGACCAGCAGCACGTCGCTCTGGCGCGGCGAGAAGCGCACCACCTCGGAGCCGAACCGCGACATGTCGTAGTGGCTCGACACCGTGGACATGAACTCGATGGCGCAACAGGCGGTGCCGAACGGGAATGGCCAGAACGAGTAGCGCTGCGACCAGTCCTCGAGCTTCTCGAAGGTGGTGGTGATCCAGCTTTCCCCGGTCGTGGCGGTGATCGCTTTCATGATTTCCTCGGACCTCCTCCCCCCAGGTCGCCAGTCTAGCACTTGTGACTGTCAGTCACAAGCTCTGCAAATCATTGATGGGTAATGATTTACGGCGCGATTTTTGATGGCGGGGATGGCGGTGACGCCGGCGGAGACGCGGGAGCGGGCGCGCCGGAGTCCACTTCGGGCGGCAGCTGGACGTCCCCCTGCGCCGCCCCCAGGTCGCGGCGCAGCCCCTCGAGCTCGCGCAGGTGCGCGACCTGGGCGGCGACCAGCTGGCGGAAGATCTCGGCGGTTCGCGGCTCTCCGGGATCGATGTCGCGGATGATCTTGGGGTAGAGCACGTCGTTCTCGTAGCGCTCCTCCGCGGTGGCGGCGCCGAGGTCGGAATCGAGGCCGCGCACCTGCTCGGCAGCCTCGAGCAGCCGCACCGCCAGGGCGTCCTTCTCCGCCGCCAGGCGCCGCCAGCGCGCCGCCAGGTGCGGCATGGCGTCATGGTCGGCGCGGCCGGCAAAGGCCCGGTAGCGTGCGGCGCTCACCGCCTCGGCGGTGAAGCCGGTCTTCAGGTGCTCCTGGAAACGCGGGATCCTCGACACGTGCCCCTCCTCCGATTCAGGCTAAAATGCGCTGGCGCCAGCAGCCGGCGCCAGAGGCGGACACATTCTACGCGAAGCGGCCGCCCAAGGGCCGGTTCCGGCGCCCCGGTAAGGGCCGATTCCGGCATTCGGGAAACCTTGGGCGCCGTCAGGCGTAGTGCCCATCGGGGGCAGGCCGGCGCGCGGTCTGGCCTCGCAGATCCCGACGGACGCGACATCCCGTCAAGTGCCGCTCGTGAAAATCTCCCCTCCCCGCCGACTCGCCGCCCTGCTGGTGGGCCTCGCCCTGGTGGCGCTGGGCGCCGTGGTGGCCGCGGCGCTCTGGCGGCTGCACCTGCCCTACGTCAACTGGATCCTGGGGCTGGGGCTGGGCTGCCTCTGCCTGATCCTGGCCATGCTGGCCGTCTGGCGGTTGCTGTCGGCCTTCCTCTACAAGGTCGGCCGGCGCCTCGCCTTCTCGTACTTCCTGCTCGGCGGGCTGCCCATCCCGATGGTGCTGCTGGTGCTCGCGGTGGTGGCCTACCTGCTGGCCAGCTTCTTCATCGGCCACCTCTACCGCGACGCCCTGCACGAGCTCGACGCCGAGGTCGGGGCGCTCACCCGGGAACGCGCCGCGCTCTACCTGCGGAACGGCCAGCCGCCTGAGATACCGCCGGCGGCGGCGCTGCCCGGGATGGTCTTCGCCTACTACCGCAACGGCGAGCGCACCGCCGGCGATCGGCGCGCCCCGGCGCATTGGCCGGCCTGGGCCGGGCGGCTGGCGACGGCCCAGGCGGCGGCGACGGGCGCGGCCGCCGCACCCTCGCTGCCGTCCTTCTTCTCGGGGTCCATCGGCTGCCCCACCCTTGCCGCCGCCGCCGGCAGCGCCGACCGCGGCGTGCTCGGCATCTTCGGCGCCGATCTCGACCTCGAGCTCAGCCGGCGCAGCGGCCTGTGGGTCGAGACCAACCGCCCCGGCGATCCGATGGATGCGATGCGGATCGACATCGGCGGCCGCGAGCTGCCGCTGCTGACCCTGGGCCACGGCCGCAACCTGGGAGAGGCGCAGCGCTTCTTCAAGCAGCGCTCCCAGGGCGACGGCTTCTGGGACCGCCAGCTGCTGTCGTGGGGTCAATCCAGCGGCCCGTTGATCGACCTCGACAGCGGCCGCCAGATCACCGGCAGCGTGCCGGTCGCCCTCAACGGCACGCCGCGCCTCGTCCGCCAGCACCTGTTCACCAACAGCGGCGAGATCGAAGCCACCTACTGGGGCCTGCTGGTCGCCCTGGTGGTGCTGCTGTTCAACGTCTACGTCGCGGCGGCGCTGATGGCGATGTTCATGATCGTCGGCCTGTCGCGGGCGGTCAACCGGCTGAGCAGCGCCACCGACGCGGTGCGCCGCGGCGACTTCAGCGCTCGCATCCCGCGCGGGCGGCGCGACCAGATCGGCCAGCTGCAACGCACCTTCAACGAGATGGCGGGCAACCTGCAAATGCTGGTGGCGGCGTCGGCACAGAAAGAGCTGCTGGAAAAGGAGCTGGCGCTGGCGCGCGACCTGCAAAACAGCCTCATCCCCAGCAACCTGCCGAGCGGCGAGGGCGTCGAGTTCGCCACCCTGTTCGAGCCCTCGGCGGCGATCGGCGGCGACTACTTCGACGTGCTGCGGCTCTCCAGCAGCGAGCTGGCGGTGATCATCGCCGACGTCTCGGGTCATGGCCTGTCGACCGGCCTGCGGATGGCCATGCTCAAGGCGGCGCTGCTGATCCTGATCGAGGAGACCCACCAGCCGGAGGAGATCCTGCGCCGGCTCGACGCGGTGGTGCGCTCCAACGCCGAGGGCCGCTGCTTCGTCACCGCCACTCTCGCCATGTTCGACCTGCGCGCGGGGCGCCTGACGCTGACCAACGCAGGGCATCCGCCAACCTACCTGGTGCGGGACGGCGGAGTCCAGGAGATCCTGCTCCCCAGCTCGCCGCTGGGCGGCCTGGGGCAGCGCTATGCAAGGCGGGAGCTGACCCTCGACCGCGGCGACGTCGTGGTCTGGCTCTCCGACGGCGTCTTCGAGGAGACCAACGCCGCCGGCGAGCCCTTCGGCTACGACCGCATCGAGACCGCCCTGGCAACCCCCGCCGGGTCGCCGGCGTCGCTGCCGGCGCCGGCACCGCTCGCGGCACCCGGCAGGCGGGGCGGGCCGTCCGGCGCCGGCGGTGCCCAGGTCATCCCCGGCCCCGCCGAGCCCAGCGCGACCGCGGTGCGCGACCGCCTGCTGGCGGCGGTGGCCGCCCACGTCGGCAGCCGCCCGCCGACCGACGACCGCACGGTGGTGGTGATGCGCTGGGGCGGCCCGGTCGCGGTGCCGGCCGCCGCCGCTGCCGAGGTGGCGGCGGTCTCGGCCTGAGAGGTGCTGGTCTCATGACGAGAACGCTCGCGACGCTGCTGCTCCTGCTCCCGGCCACCGCCGCCTGGGCCACACCGCGCACGATGCGGGTGGACTGCTATCACTCCGGCAACGCGCACGAGGAGCGCTGGAGCCTGGACCGGGTGGTGATCGAGCCGCTGCCGTGGCCCGGCAATCCGGCGCGGCCGATCGACGACACCAACCTCGGCAAGTACTACTTCGAGGTCGTCGATCGCGCCAGCAACCGGGTCGTCTACTCGCGCGGCTTCGCCTCGGTGTATGGCGAATGGGAGGAGACGGACGAGGCCAGGGAGCACGACCGCACGTTCTCGGAGTCGTTCCGCTTCCCGGCGCCCGAGCGGCCGGTGCGGCTGGTGGTCGAGAAGCGCGACCGCGCCAACGACTTCCGCGAGATCTGGACCACGGTCGTGGACCCGGCCGGGATGTTCGTCGACACCTCGGCGCCGCCGCCGCCCGCGCCGCTGCTCACCATCCAGCACAGCGGCGACCCGGCAACCAAGGTCGATCTGCTGATCCTGGGCGACGGCTACACCCGGGCGGAGCTGCCGAAGTTCGAAAGCGACGCGCGGCGGCTCGTCGAGCTCCTTTTCGCACAGCCGCCTTTCAAGGAGCACCGCGGCGACTTCAACGTCTGGGCGCTCTGCCCGCCGGCCGCCGAATCCGGCATCTCGCGGCCGTCGCTCGGCATCCACCGCCGCTCGCCGCTGGGCGCCTCCTACGACACCTTCGGCTCGGAGCGCTACGTCCTGACCTACGACAACAAGGCCTTTCGCGACGTCGCCCAATTCGCACCCTACGAGTTCGTCGAGATCCTGGTCAACGGCAAGACCTACGGCGGCGGCGGGATCTTCAACCTCTACAGCACGGTCGCCGCCGACAGCCTGTGGGCGCCGTACATCTTCGTCCACGAGTTCGGCCACCATTTCGCCGGCCTGGCGGACGAGTACTACACCTCCGCGGTGGCGACCGCGACCGGCGGCAAGGTCGAGCCCTGGGAGCCGAACGTGACGGCGGACCTCGCCGAGCTGAAGTGGCGCGACCTGGTGACCCCGGGCACGCCGCTGCCCACGCCGTGGAAGAAAGCGGCGTTCGAGGCCTACTCCAACGACGTGCAGCGGCGCCGCCGCGAGATCCGCAAGGACCGGCGCCCGGAAGCGGACATGGACCAGCTCTTCCTGGTGGAGCGTGAGCAGGAGTCGAAGATGCTGGGCGAGGAGCGCTACGCCGGCAAGGTGGGCGCCTTCGAGGGCGCCGACTACGAGGCCACCGGCTTCTACCGGCCGCAGGCCGACTGCATCATGTTCACCCGCGACCAGGTTTCCTTCTGCGCGGTCTGCCGCCGCGCCATCGAGCGGGTGATCGCGCTCTACACCCAGGGCGCCGCGCCGCCGGCGGCCAGGTAGGGGCGGACGGCTCAATGGCCGGTTTCCTCCGGTTCCCAAAAGCGGTCGGGATGATTCCACGATTCGGCTCCCGCAGACACCCGGCAGACGATGCCGCCCGCCGGTGACTGCCGGTCCCCCCTCACCAGTCTGGCCGCGGCGCCGTAGGAGACCACGGCGGCGCCGGTGTAGCAGGTCTGACCGGCGGCGGGAGCGAAGGCGACGTAGCGGAAGCTCTTGCCCCAGGCATCCTTGGCGGCCTGCACCTCCATGGGCGGAGCGGCCGGGAAGCACCAGCCGCCGCCGGTTCGATAGCGGGGATCGCTCTCGAGCTTCCGGCACAGCTCACCCAGGGTGCGGCTCGTCGCCGCCACTCTCTCGCGCTCCGCGCCGAGGATCTTCGCCACCTCGTCGTACCCGTCCCGATCGAGCTGGAGGGCCCGCATCGCCATGGACCTGGCAGTGGCATAGTGCCCTTGCGCCAGCTCCCTGCCGATTGCCGGTGCGTATCCCTTGTGCAGCAGGTCGTGCGGCTGGCCGTATTGGCTGAGGAGGCCGGAGACCTGCTGGATCCCCCACCAATCCTGCCGCTGCCGGTAGCAGGCTTCGACGACCGCGTCGACGCTGTCGATCACGCCGGCCAGGTAGGGCTCGCCCAGCTCCGCCGACGACTCCAGCAGCCGCGCGTAGGCGCCGGTGTCACAACCGATCGTGCGCGCCTGCTGCGCGAGCAGGGCGCGGTCCTCGGCGCCGAGTTGGGCTCCGAGCTTGGCATCGACGGCGATCAGCGTGGTCAGGCACTGCTTCGCGTCCGCCATCCGGCCGATCTGGATTGCCGCCTCGCCCCCCAGCAGCAGGCCCTGGGCGTGCCGCGGATTGTCCTTCAGGAAGGGCTCGAGCCACTCCCAGGCCTTCTGAGGTTGCTGCTCGGCCAGCAGCTTCCGGGCCTCCCGCACCGCCCGCGCCTCGCGCAGGAAAGCCACTCCCAAGGTCACCAGCAACCAGACGCAGAGCAGCGACAGCACCGTCAGCTGGAGCGGCCGCAGCCATGCCGGCGGCGTCTTCGGCGCCCGCAGGCTCTCCACGATTCGGGAACGTCCACATACCGTGCAATAGGCGAGGTCGTCTGGCGTGAGCGCAAGGCACCGCGGGCAGCTGGGCATGGCTTCCTCCTTCTCGCGGCCGCGCGCGGCGACCGGCTTCTCTCTGGTCGTTCGCTCTCAGAGGGCCTTCCGGCCGGCCAATTCGGAGCGGGTGTTGAACTCGATGGCGAGGCCCAGATCGATGCTGTTCCCGGCCGTGTAGAACGCCAGGAACAGGCCCGCGGCAAGCTCGACCATGAACAGGCTCATCGGCGCCGCCATGAGCAGCAAATCGGTGGCGCCCTGGCTCACCTTCGAACCCAGCGATGGCGAAAGCGCGCCGACGAGCGAGCTCATGCCCGGGCCGAGCAGCTGCAGGAGAGCGCTCACGCCGTAGCCGACGACCCATACCAGGATGATGTCGCCCGCCCATCGCAGGAGCACCGCCATCGAACGCAGGCTGGTGAAGTCGTCCGCTGGCAGGGCCGCGATCTGCTGCGCGCGCAGCAACGTGATCCGGGTGACCAGCGCGGCCGTGGCGAGCGCGATCAGCTGGGCGAAGAATGCCTTCACCAGGCCCCAGCGCTCGAACTCGCGATAGATCCCCGGCCAGGTGGAGATCCAGTTGAGGATGTAGAGCAGGAACCAGACGATGCTCGCGACGCGCATCAGCCGGGGCAACCCCTGGCGCAGCACGTCACCGCTGTGGAGGTAGGCAAGAAGGTCTCGCGAGGTGGAGGTGGGAAGCCTCAGCGCCTGCAGGTCGAGCCGTTGGGAATGCACAGTCATGCCACTCTCCTTTGGGCGGCAGCTCGTGCGCGAGCCCGCCGTCTTCCTGGGCGCGCGGGTGCCGCCCCGTGCGTCCACATTCGCCCTGCTGGATCTGAGAGACACGGCCGCGCGCAAATCGGGGGATCCGGCCGGCCGGCGCTCGCCGGCGTCACCGTGCCTGAGCTAGCGCTTGTCGCGCAAGAGCGCACGAATGGCGGCGAGGGTTTTCTCGAGCTCCGTCGGAGCGAGCGCGCTCTCGCGATCGCCGAGCTGGCAGGCGACCCCGAACGGGATGGCGACCTTCCCGCCGCTGGTCAGCTCGAGCGTCAGCTGCTGGGTCGGATAGCGGGCCGCGCGTCCGGGCGAAGGGGTGATGACGGCGGCAGCGCCGGCAGCCGGCGCCATCTCCTGCTCCATACGCAATGAGACGATGTCCCGGTAGTGATGCTCCGTGACGGCGAGGTTCGCGATCTCGCCGGTGATCGAGCTCAGGTCGCAGCACCAGGTCCCCAGCCGATCCTCCATGGGCACCAGGACGACGGCGCGGTTGACCGGCGAGCGCAGGCGACCGTCGCGGCCGGTCCGCGCCCGCAGCAACCTTTGGCCGGGGATGCCGGCGGCAAGCGGCAATGGGCTCAGCAACGCCAGCGGCGGTGCCTGGATCTCGTCATCCGGGCGATCGAGGGCGCGCACCGCCTGCTCGACCAGAGGGCCGAGATCGCACGCCACCAGCCGGTCCAGATCCGCATCGGGGAGGCGCCGCGCCGCCAGAATCAAGGCGACCGCGATCCAGATCACTCCCAGCAACAAGAGGAGCTTGCCCAACGGCAGCTCCACGACGATCAAGCCGAGGACGAGGAGGGCCGCGGCATAGCGCAGGCGCGCGTCGGCGAAGTAGAGCGCGATGCTGTCGCGTTTGCCGCCGCCGAAAGGGGAAGCGACCGTCATTCCGTGCTCCTTGCCGTTGGCTCGCCAAGCCGAGCGTTGATGGCCGCCAGCGCCGGCACCAGCGCCACGAGCTCTGCCAACCGCGCCGGATCGCGGCGGGCGGCGCGGGCCTCGTCCAGGACGGTCCCGAGATCGGCCGGCGGCGACAGGTGGTTTTCCAGGTAGAAGTCCTGCACCAGATACGCGAGCAGGCAGTGGTGATGCGCGGCGCGGCCGGGGCAGCGCACGGCGCGGCGGGCAGCCGCCTCGATCGGCCGCAGGTCGGCGAGCCCGAGGTGACGCGGCCGCCGCCCGGCCAGGAGCGCCAGCGCCAGGTAGTGATGCAGGTCGGCCGTATCGGGAGCGACCTCGAGCGCCGCCGACGCCGCTTGCCGCGCCCGCTCGAAATCGCCGGCCGCGAGCAGGCCGCCGATCCGCTCCAGCGCCTCCTCTCGCACGACCTCCAGATGCTCGCTTCGCGAGCACAACGGCCGGAACACGTCGGTTTCGGTGAGCGCCGCAAACAGGCTGGGAATGAACCACTCACAGGACTCCGGATCGGCCTGAACCAAGGCCAGGCGCCCCACGGCGATCGCCTCGTCGAGCGCGCCGCCGCGGGCCAGCGAGCGGTAGACCGCCTCGCTGAAGATGCGGGCGCCGCCGTCGGTGATGGGGAACTGCATCGCCAGCGTCGCGGGCACTCCGGCGCGCACCAGGGCGGCGGCCGTTGCCAGCAGCGGGTCCTGGCCGGGCCGCAAGCCAGCCTGGCTGGTCCGGCAGGCGTTGAGGAAGACCGCCCGCAGCTCGCGGCGGGCGCCCAGGGTCTCGCCGAGCACCGCTCCGGGGACCAGGTGCGGCCCGCCGTCCGCCGCTTCGAACAGCAGCGCTCCGGCTCCGGATCGCGGATCGAAGACGCCGTGCGCGATGACATGGACCATCTGGTAGGCGCGGAAGCGGAGCGCCTCCGCGAGGGCGCCCAGACTACACGCCGGCAGGACCTCCACCTCGGCCTGCCGCTGCGCCCCCCAGGCCGCGAGGATACGGTCGCGCTCGTCCTCGGGTCCAGGAAGGCCGCGCCCCGGGGGCGGGCGATGGCCAGCAGGACGCGGAGACGGCGCGGTGCGGTATCGGAATCGGAGTAGGCCACCGAGGCCCAGGGAAGAGGCAGGATGCGGACGACTGGCGTCCTCTCGCCGCGGGCGAGAAATTCGCGCGTCTCCGTGCAGTGGAGCAGCTCCCAGGGCACCGCCTGCAGCAGCCCGGCATCGGGAGAGTCGACTGGAAGCACGACGCGAATCCGCAGACCCCGCTCGGGGTGCGAATCGATCCGGCCGCGGCTCAGCAGGTAGCTTTCGCGCACCGGCCCGCCCAGCAAAGCCCGGAACAGGCGCGCGCCAGCCTCGACCAGCGGCGCGGATGGCTTGCACCCTGGCTCCCGCGCGGCGAGGTCGCGTGCGGGAGCGGCGGCCACGGCACCGGAGCGCGCCAGCACACAGGCGCCGGCCTCGCGGATCAGCGCCCCGAATTCCGCGCGCCGGAGGGGGAGCGCGAAAGGCGCCGTGCCCGGCCCGAAAGGCGAGGCCAGCGCCCGGGCCTGGTATCCCCCATCAGGTCGCTGCTCCACGGCCACAGAGAGGCTCTCGTAATGCATGCCGGTGAGATGGGAAGCGCCGTGCTCCCCTGGGGTAAGACACGGTGGGGCGGCGAATGTTGAGGCTCCGGCGCCGGCCGGTCCTGCCCACCTTCCGGGAGTGCGCTAACGAGGCTGAGCCAGCTCAGCGGCCGGCCGTGCGGGTGTCGCCGGCGGCGGCGACTCGCCGGCTCGGGCTCGGTTCGCCCGTCCAGCCGGGGACGAGCGCCAGGCCGAGGCTGGCGAAGATGCGGCGGACGTAGCCCCGGGTCTCGCGGTAGGGCGGCACGCCGCCATAGTGGGTCACCGCGTTCTCGCCGGCGTTGTAGGCGGCGAGCACCTTGGCCAGGTCGTCGGGGAACTGGTCGACCAGCCAGGACAGGTAGCGGCTGCCGGCCTCCAGGTTCTGCACCGGATCGAACAGCTCCTGGTGGCGGATGCCGAAGCGCTCGGCGGTGGCCGGCATCAGCTGCATCAAGCCGCGGGCGCCGACCCGCGACACCGCGGACGGATTGCCGGCGGACTCGGCGCGGATCACCGCGGCGACCACCACCGGGTTGAGGCCGTGGCGGCGCGCCGTCTCGAAGATCAGCGCTCCCCAGGGTCCCTCGGGCACCGCCTGCTTGGGGTCGAAGCGCAGCGGCAGCAGCGGGCTGCCGCCGGCGCCCGCGGCGGCACCGGGGGGCGGCGCCGGGATCGGCTCCGGATCGGGCGCCACCTCGTCGTCGACCACCCGCTCGACGCGGGTCAGCGGCAGCGTCATGCGGCCGCCCGAGAGCAGGGTGAGCCGGGCATGGTCGGCGTCCGCCAGCTCGAAGGCCTTGACCTTGAGCAGGCCGCCGTCGGCCAGGATCACCAGGTCGGCGCGCGCCGCCCCGGCGGCAGCCAGGCCGAGCCCGGCGCCGGCGGCCAGCGCCAGCAGCGGCAAGGTGAGGCGGCGGCGGGGTGGCAACGTCGAGGATTCCTGATGAAAGTGGGTTCGCAAGGCTGCCTATTGTACGGTGCCGGGGCCTCCGGCGCCTAGTGGGCGCTCAGGCGCGCGGGTGGAAGCGGTCGTAGAGGCTCTTCAGGCGCTGCTGGTGGATGTGGGTGTAGATCTGGGTGGTCGAGATGTCGGAGTGGCCCAGCATCATCTGCACCGCCCGCAGGTCGGCGCCGTGCTCGAGCAGATGGGTGGCGAAGCTGTGGCGCAGCACGTGCGGCGACGGCGCGGCGCCCAGCCCCGCCGCCAGCGCGTAGCCGCGCAGGATCTTCCAGAAACCCTGGCGGCTCATGCCGCGCCCGGAGCGGTTGACGAACACCGCCAGGTGGCGCTCGCCGGCCGCCAGCCGCGGCCGGACCTCGCTCAGATAGCGCAGCACCCAGGCTGCGGCCTCCTCCCCCACCGGCACCACCCGCTCCTTGCTCCCCTTGCCGAAGGCGACCAGGAAGTCGATCTCCCGCAGCCCGCCGCCACCGCCGCCGCGCAGCTGCGGCAGCTCGAGCCCGACCAGCTCGCTGACCCGCAGGCCGGTGGCGTAGAGCAGCTCGAGCATCGCCCGGTCGCGCAGACCGCGCGGCGTCGCCGTGTCCGGGGCGGCGAGCAGCGCCTCGACCTCGCCCTCGGAGAGCACCTTGGGCAGCGACCGCCAGAGCTTGGGCGGGGCCAGGTTGAGCGACGGGTCGTCGGCACGTTCTCCGGCCGTCACCGCATGAGCGTAGAAGCCGCGCAGCGACGACAGCGCCCGGCTGATGGAGCGCGGCGCCAGCCCAAGGCGGCGCAGCTCGCGGAGGTGGGCGGCGAGCGCCGCGGCGTCGGCCGTCAGCAGGTCGAGACGCGCGGACTCCGAGCCAGCGGCACTGCCGCCAGCGTCGCCGCCGCCGGCGGCATCGCCGGCGCTTTCCTCGCCGCCGGCGGTCCGCGCCAGCGCCTCGCCCAGGCGTTCCAGGTCGGCGCGGTAGGCCGCGACGGTGTGGCGCGACAGGCCGCGCTCGGCGCTCAGCGCGTCCAGGTAGGTGCGCAGCGCCCGGCGCCACTTCGCCGGCGGCTCCGGAGGTACGAGCCTTACCGGCTCTGGAGCTACGGGCCTCACCGGCGCCGGCGGGTCGGCGGCCACGGCCCGGCTCAGGAACGGCCCGAGCGGGCCAGCTGGCAGATCTCCAGGATCTCGGCGTCGGCCAGCACCTTGTCCGCCTGCTTGGCGCGGCGGAAGATCTCCTTGACCAGCGCCGGCTCGGCCTCGATGTCACGGTCCTGCAGCCAGCAGATGACGTTGGATTCGCCGCTCATCGGCCCCACCTCCACCACCTGGCGGCGGCCGACGAGGCTCGCCGGCACCGACGAGTAGACCCGGTCCGCCAGCCACTCCTGACCGCGGGAGCGGGCCTTCAGGATGGCCGAGGCGTGGACGCCGGTGGCGGTGCGAAAGGCGTCGCGGCCCACCACCGGATAGTTGTCGGGCAGCGGCACGCCGGTGGTGGCGGCCACCAGCTCGCAGTACTCGCGCAGCGCGCCGAGGTCGCGGTCGATCCAGCCCAGCAGCTGCATGTTCACCAGCAGCAGATCGATCGGGCAGTTGCCGACGCGCTCGCCGATGCCGAGAGCGGTGCCGTGCAGGCGGTCGGCGCCGGCGGCCGCCGCGCTGAGCGCGTTGATCACTCCCAGGTCGCGGTCGCGGTGGCCGTGCCAGTCCACCTGGACCGCCTCGCCGGTGGCGTCCACCACCTCGCGGATGAAGCGGGTGACGTTGGCGGCGCCGGCGGGAGTGGCGAAACCCACCGTGTCGGCGACGCAGACCCGGCGCGCGCCGGCCTCGACCGCCGCGGTGTAGAGACGGCGCAGGTCGTCGGGAGCGGCGCGGGTGGTGTCCTCGGTGACGTACATCACCGGCAGGCCGTGGCCGACCGCGAACTCGACCGCCTCCCGGGTCAGCCGCAGCATGCGGTCGAGGGTCCACCCCTCGGCATACTGGCGGATCGGCGACGAGCCGATGAAGCAGGCGACCTCGATGGCGATGCCGGTGCGCTGCGCGACCTCGACGATCGGCTGGATGTCGGCGATCACCGTGCGCGCCGCGCAGTTGGGCGCGATGGGCAGCCGCTGGCCGGCGATCTCGCGGGCCAGCCGTTCGACGTCGCGCACCACGTGCGGCCCGGCGCCCGGCAAGCCGAGATTGGCCGCCTCGATGCCCAGGCCGGCCATCATGTGCAGGATGCGCAGCTTGTCCTCGATCGCCGGCGCCGAGACCGACGGCGACTGCAGGCCGTCGCGCAAGGTCTCGTCGTCGAGCTCGACGCGCCCGCGCGCCGGCTCGAGGTCGGCGCCCGCGGCGCGGTTCCAGTCATGGATCAGCGGCGTCCCCGCCGGGGTGGCAATGGTCACGAGAGCGGTGCTCCTTGGCGTCGAAAGGTCGCGAGAGGTGCCTGACACGGATCATGCTACTACGGCTGCGCAACCTGCCGGGAGGGCGCCGCGTATTCGGTCTATCATCCGGCACCGCCGGCACCGCCCGATTGCGATGAGCGAATTCGCGCAAGACCTCCGCTTCACCGTCCGCGGCCTCCGCCGGCAGCCCGGCCTGGCGCTCGCCGCGGTGCTGACCCTGGCGCTCGGCATCGGCGGCAACAGCGCCATCTTCAGCGTCGTCGACGCGGCGCTGCTCGAGCCGCCGCCGTTTCGCGATCCCGGCCGGCTGGTGGTGGCCTGGGCCTCCAACCCGGCGCTGGCGCAGTCGGCGGGCCTGGCGGACCAGCTGCCGGTGTCCTACGGCGACTTCGTGGACTGGCAGCGGGAGTGGCGCGCCGGCGAGCGGCTCGCCCTGCTGCAGCCCGGCACCATGGCCCTCACCGGGCGCGGCGAGCCGCGGCAGCTCGACGTCGTCCGCGTCAGCGGCGACTTCTCCGTGCTGATGGGGACGCCGGCCGCGCTCGGCCGCGGGCTGGTGCCGGCCGACGACGCTCCCGGCAGGGCCGCCGCCGTGCTGCTCTCCTGGGCGGGCTGGCACCGCTGGTTCGGCGGCGACCGGCGGGTGGTCGGCAGCAAGGTGGTGCTGGACGGCGAGCCGCTGACCGTGGCCGGGGTCATGCCGCCGGGCTTCGCCTTTCCCCGCGGCTCCGAGATGCCGGCGTTCTACGCCTTCGCGCCCGAACCGGACGCCTGGGTGCCGCTCGCCCTGCCGCTGGACCAGCGCCAGGACCGCGCCGCGCACGTCGCGGTGGCGGTCGCGCGGCTGCGGCCGGGGGTGGGGATCGCCGCCGCCCAGGCCGAGCTGGCGGCGATCTGCCGGCGGCTGGAGCACCTCTATCCGCGGGTCAAGGGCTGGAGCGCCCGGCTCGAGCCGCTGACCGAGCAGCTGGGCAGCGACCTCCGGCCCGGGCTGCTGATGCTCTGGGGCGCGGTGGGCTGCGTGCTGCTGATCGCCTGCGCCAATGTCGCCAACCTGCTGCTGGTACGGGCGGCGGGGCGGCAGCGGGAGATCGCCGTGCGCATCGCGCTCGGCGCCGGGCGCGGGCGCCTGATCGCCCAGCTGCTGCTCGAGAGTTGCCTGCTGGCCCTGGCGGGCGGCGTCCTCGGACTCGGACTCGCCGCCGCCGGCCTGCGGCTCTTCGCCGCCTTCGTGCCGCCGGTGGTCGCCGGCGCCGCCGCCGGCGGCGATATCGGCGGCATGGGCAGCGGCATCGGTCTCGATGCCCGCGTGCTGGCCTTCACCGCCGCGCTCTGCCTCGCCGCCAGCCTCGTCGCCGGCCTGGCGCCGGCGCTGCAGACCGCCAGGCCGGATCTGGCGCAGCTGCTGCGCAACGGCGGCCGCGGCGGCTCGGGCACGGCGGCGAGCCGGCGCACCCGCAACGGCCTGGTGGTGGCGGAGGTGGCGCTGGCGGCGATGCTGCTGATCGGCGCCGGCCTGCTGCTGCGCAGCTTCGTCCGGCTGCTGGATCTCGATCCCGGATTCCGCCCGGCCTCGGTGCTGACCTTCGAGATCGACCGCCCGGAGGATCCCTCACGCCAGGCGCCGCGCCTGGCGCAGCTCTTCCAGCGCGTGGCGGAGCGCCTGCGGGCGCTGCCGGCGGCGGCCGCGGCGGGCGGCATCTCGGAGCTGCCGGCCGGGGCAGCGGTCAAGGCCGGGGTCTACATCGAGGGCCGGCGGGTGCCCGAGAAACCCGAGGAGGTGCTGTTCGCCGACTCGCCGGAGATCCTGCCCGGCTACTTCGAGACGGTGGGGATCCCGCTGTTGCGCGGCCGGCTGCTCGACGCCGGCGATACCGCCGGCAAGCCGCTGGCAGCGGTCATCGACGAGACCATGGCGCGCACCTTCTGGCCGCGAGAGGACCCCCTGGGCAAGCGCATCCGGCGGGCGACCAACGCCAAGCGCGCCGCCGACCCGGCGAACCCCTGGTACACGGTGGTCGGCATCGTCGGGACCGTGCGCCACGGCCCGGGCGACGAGCCCTATCCCGAGGTGTACCGGACCGCCGCCCAGACCCTGCCGGCCCTGGCGCGCCCTTACATGATCTTCGTGGTGCGCACCCTTGGCGACCCGGCGGCGATGGCCTCGGCCGCCCGCGCCGCCGTCGGCGAGGTGGCGCCCGGCCAGCCGCTCACCAAGGTCCGCACCTTGCGGCAGGTGGTGGACGCTTCCCTGGCGCGGCGCCGCTTCGGCCTGAAGCTGCTCGGCCTGTTCGCGGCCATCGCCCTGGCGCTTTCGGCGGTGGGCATCTACGGCGTCACCTCCTACTCCGTCGCCCAGCGCAGCCGCGAGCTGGGGGTGCGGACGGCGCTCGGCGCTCGGCGGGCGGGGATCCTCGGCCTGGTGCTGGGCGAGGCCGGCAGGCTCGCGGGCGCCGGCATCCTGCTGGGGGTGGCCGGCGCCCTCGCCGCCCGGCGGGCGATCGCGTCGCTGCTCTACGGCGTCGGCGCCGCCGACCCGCTGACCTTCGCGGCGGTGGCAGGCGGGCTGCTGCTGATCGCCCTGGCCGCCGCCTACGCGCCGGGCCGGAGGGCCGCCGAGGTCGACCCGATCACGGCGCTGCGCGGCGAGTAGCGCCGGCGCCGGCGCCGGCGCCGGCCGCCTGGGGCGTGCGGGAGACGGCGGCCGCCAGCAGGTCCCCCACCTGGGAGGTGGTGAGGCTGCCGCCGAGATCGGGGGTGGTCTGGCCCTGCCGCAGGCTGTCCGCGACCGCCGCTTCGATGGTCCGCGCCGCGGCGGCGTGCCCGAGGGTGTCGAGCATCAGCGCCGAGGAGAGCACGGCGCCCACCGGGTTGGCGCGGCCGGTGCCCGCGTACTTGGGGGCCGAGCCGTGCACCGGCTCGAACATCGAGGTGCGGCCGGGATGCAGGTTGGCGGAGGCAGCGACGCCGAGGCCGCCCTGCAGCGCGGCGCCGAGGTCGGTGATGATGTCGCCGAACATGTTGTTGGTGACGATCACGTCGAGGTTCTCGGGATGCAGCACCATCTGCATCGCGAGCGCGTCGACGAACATGTGCCGCGCCTCGATCGCCGGGTAGTCGGCGGCGACCTCGTGGAAGCAGCGCTGCCAGAGGTCGTGGCCGTAGCGCATGACGTTGGACTTGTCGCTCATCAGCACTTGGCGGCGACCGTGCGCCACCGCGTAGTCGAAGGCGGCGCGGACGATGCGCTCCACCCCCTTGCGGGTGTGGATCTCGTCCTGCAAGGCCACCTCGTCGGCGGTGCCGCGCTTGAAGTTGCCGCCGACGTTGACGTAGGCGCCCTCGGTGTTCTCGCGGAACACCACGATGTCGACGTCGCGCTCGCGGCGCTCCTTGAGCGGGCAGTACCGCGCCTCGTAGAGCTTGATCGGCCGCAGGTTGATGTACAGGTCCAGGCCGAAGCGGATGCCGAGCAGGATGTCGGCGGCGTGCTTCATGTCCGGCACCCGCGGATCGCCGTAGGCGCCGATGAACACCGCCGACCAGTTGTCGCGGAAGTCCTCCAGCGCGCCCGGCGGCAGGGTCTCGCCGGTCTCGAGATAGCGGTCGGCGTCCCAGGGGAGATGCACCAGCTCGAGCGGCAGCTCGAAGGTCGCGGCCGCGGTCTCGAGCACCTTGACCGCCTCGGCGGTGACGTCCTTGCCGATGCCGTCGCCGGGCAGCATGGCGATGCGCTGCGGCCGGCGGTCTTTGGGGTCCAGGTGGGGGGCGCGGGAGTCGGTCGGGTTCATGCGGCGGATGCTAGCACCGGCGCCGCCTGCTGGGGAGGCTCGGCGAGCAGGGCCGGGCTGCTGACGCGGCCGGCCGCCGGATGCGGCAGGTGCTGGACGACGGGATGCACCCTGGGCACCACGTCGAAGACGATCGAGAACGGCATCTCCGGACACAGCCAGCTCGAGTGCAGCGCCGGCCAGAGCCCGTGCCCGTCCTGCGGCACCGCCGCCAGCGGCAGTCCGGGCGGGGCCGGCAGCATGCGGCGCAGCATCCCGTCGCCTCCCGTCACCTCGGCGGCCATCGGCCAGACGGCCGCGACCGGCGGATGCGAGGCGTCGACGCGGTGCAGCGCGCCGTCGTGCACGGCGTAGCCGCGCGGGCGGTCCTGGAAGAAGCGCACGGTCTCCTCCCAGCTGCCGATCCGCGGCCCCTCGCCGAAGCCCGGGCTGTGCACCCAGGCGCGCACGGTGAGGGTGCCGCCGCGCTCCACCCGCCAGAGCCAGCTGTCGGCCTCGGCCTGGCGCGACGGCCGCGGGAAGTCCAGGCGGGCGCTCGCCGCGGGGTGGTGCGAGACCAGCCGCACGCCCGGCGCCACCCAGGCCGGCATCAGCTCGCGCTGGAACAGCACCGACGGCACCCCGTCGCCGTCGAGCACGTAGAGCCGCAGGTTGAGCTGCGGATATCCCAGGCGCAGCAGCGGCAGGGCGCTCCAGCGCACCGCGTCGTGATGGAACAGCAGCGCCGACACGAACACGTGGTCGCGGCCCTGCCAGGCATGCCGCTCGAAACGCAGCGGCGCCGGCGGCTCGGGCAGGGCCTCCACGGGCAGCGCCCAGTTCAGGAACAGGCAGTCGCGCACCACCGTCCGCAGCTTCATCGGCGCAACCTTAACCCGCGGGGGGGCGGGCCGCAAGCCGCCGGCGGGTGCACGGCCGGCGAGGGTTTTGGCGTCTATACTGTTGGGAGACCCCCCGGGCGGGGCGCCAACGGTGACCAGACGAGTCCGCGAACGGTACTGCGAGGCGTTGCGCGAGGGCGGTCTCCTGATCCTGGTCTTCGCGTCGCTGGATTGCGGGTTCGGCGTGGGTGAGGTGTCCTATTGGGGGGTCGCAGGCTGGAATCTCGCCGGCGCCATCCTGCTAACGTGTGGAATCTACCTGGAGCCACCGAAATGAACTTCCTCCTCGGCATGGTGCCATGGATCCTGTTGCTGTCCATCTTCTTGGGGCACTGGGGGATATCCTCGCTGTGGGAGCGTCGCCGTCGTCGGCGCCACGGTCCCGGCGCGGACGCCGACGTTACTACTTCAACCGAAGCACCCTCCGAGACCCGGGCGCGCTGAATCCCATCGCCCGGCACCATCGACCTTTCACCCTCCCGGTGTAGCATCCCTCCCGAGGAGGCGGACCCTTATGCGAATCGACTCGACGAAGCTCGTTGCATTGACGGTATGGGCGGCGGCGGCCGGGGCGGCGGTCGCAGCGCTGCCGGCGGCCGCGGCAGCGCCCCCGCCGCCGCCGCCCACCCTGCCCGGGGCGGAGCAGGCGGCGCGGCAGATCGACAAGGCGGTCCTGGAATCGTCGGTGCGGTTCCTGTCGGACGACCTGGTCGAGGGCCGCGGCCCGGCGACGCGCGGCGACCAGCTGGCGCGGCTCTACCTGGCCAGCCGGCTCGAGGGCATGGGCTACGAGCCGGGCGGGCCGGGCGGCTCCTGGCAGCAGCCGTTCGAGATCGTCGGGGTCAAGGCGAAGATGCCCGACGTCTGGACCCTGCGGACCGGCGGCAAGACCGTGGAGCTGCGGCGCTGGGACGACTACATCGCCACCTCCGGGGTGCAGCGCGAACGGGCAACGGTCGAGAACGCGGAGCTGGTCTTCGTGGGCTACGGCATCCAGGCGCCGGAGTATCAATGGGACGACTTCAAGGGCGCCGACCTGAAGGGCAAGGTCCTGGTGATGATGAACAACGACCCGGACTGGGACCCCAACCTCTTCGCCGGCACCCGCCGGCTCTACTACGGACGCTGGACCTACAAGTACGAGAGCGCGGCGCGCCAGGGAGCGGCGGGCGCGATCATCATCCACACCACGCCCTCCGCCGGCTACCCCTGGCAGGTCGTGCAGACCTCCTGGTCGGGCGAGAAGTTCACCCTGCCCGCCACCGGCGAGCCGGAGATCCAGGTCGCCGCCTGGGCGACCGAGGACTCGCTGCGGAAGCTGTTCGCCGCCGCCGGCCACGATCTCGACAAGCTGGTGGCGCAGGCCCGCAGCCGCGACTTCCACCCGGTGCCGCTCGGCATCACCACCTCGATCACCCTGGAGAACCAGGTGACGCGGTCCCAGACCGCCAACGTCGCCGGCCTGCTGCGCGGCAGCGACCCGCAGCTGCGCGACGAGGTGGTGATCTACAGCGCCCACCACGACCATTTCGGCATCGGCACCCCGGACAAGACCGGCGACCGCATCTATCACGGCGCCAACGACAACGGTGCCGGCTGCGCGCAGCTGCTGGCGATCGCCAAGGCGTTCGCGGCGCTGCCCGAGCGCCCGCGGCGCTCCGTCCTCTTCCTGTTCGTCGGCGTCGAAGAGCAGGGCCTGCTGGGCTCCGAGTACTACGCCAAGCACCCCACCTTCCCCCCGGGTAAGATCGCCGCCGACATCAACTACGACGGCGGCGACATCTGGGGCCGCACCACCGACCTGACCTCGGTGGCGCTGGGCAAGTCGGCGACCCTCGACCACCTGATCGCGGCGCTGGCGGCCAAGCAAGGGCGCACGGTGACCGCCGATGCCTTCCCCGATCGCGGCCACTTCTACCGTTCCGACCAGTTCAACTTCGCCAAGATCGGCGTGCCCTCGGTGTATCTCAACCCCGGCACCGATTTCCGTGGCCGGCCCGCGGGGTGGGGCAAGGCGGCGATCGAGACCTGGGAGGCGAACCGCTACCACCAGCCGAGCGACAAGCTCGAGCCCGACTGGAACTTCGACGGCATGATCGAGGACGCCCAGCTGGGGTTCCATCTCGGGGTCGCCCTGGCCCAGGCGGATCAGATGCCCACCTGGAACCACGGCGACGAGTTCGAGGCGGCGCGCGGGCGGGCGCTGGCGGCCGCAGCCGGGCGCTGAGCCCGGCCGGACGGCCGCTCCCCCTGCCCTACTTCGCCGCCGCGGCGGGCTGCCGGACGGCTTCGATGCGGATCGAGATGTCGACGTCGTCGCCGAGCATCGCGCCGCCGCCCTCGACCGCCCGGTTCCAGCTCACGCCGTAGTCGAGCCGGTTGATGGTGAAGGAGCTCTCGAAGCCGGCCCGCTCGCCCATCGCCGTCTTCATCTCGCCGCGGAACTTGGCCGGCACGGTCACCGTCTTGGTGACGCCTTTGATGGTCAGGTTGCCGGTGACGTCAAAGGTCTTGTCGCCCTTGGGAGTCACCTTGGTGCTGGTGAAGCTCAGGGTCGGAAACTTGGCCGCGTCGAAGAAATCGGGCGACTTGAGGTGCTTGTCGCGGGCTTCGTTGTTGGTGTTGATCGACGCCGCCTGGATGGTGAACTGCACGCCGGAGTCGGCCGGGTGCTGGGCGTCGAACTTGACGGCGCCGTCGAAGTCGCCGAAGCGGCCGTCGACCTCGCTGACGAAGTGGCGGATGGAGAAGCCAACCTTGGAATGCACCGGATCTGCCTTGTAGACCGCCGGCTGGGCGGCCGCCGACCGCCAGGCCACCGGCAGCAACAGCATCACGGATAGCGCCTGCACTGCATTCTTGATTCGCATGCGGAATTATCTCCTCTCAAAGGACCGGCCCCAGGGTCAGTTCCCGCCGGGGGCCGATCGGTTCAACGGCGCGGCCGCGACCGGCGCTCAGGTGTAGAGCGGGTTTGCCTTGTCGGGATCGATCCCCAGGTCGCCGATCGCCTGCTGCGGCAGCCGGCGGTCGACGGCGCCGCGCAACGCCAGCCGGTGCAGGGCCGCCACCACGATGCACTCGGCGTCGACCTCGAAGAAACGCCGCAACGCTTCCCGCGTGTCGCTCCTGCCGAAGCCGTCGGTGCCGAGCGAGAACAGGCGCCCGTCCAGCCAGCGCGCGATCTGGTCCGGCACCGCCTTCATGAAGTCCGACACCGCGATCAGCGGCGCGTCGTCGCCCGCGAACAGCGACGCCACGTAGGGCTGGCGCGGCTCCTCCTCGGGATGCAGCATGTTCCAGCGCTCGACGTCCAGGGCGTCGCGGCGCAGCGCCTTGTAGCTGGTGGCGCTCCACACGTCCGCCGCCACGCCGTAGCGCTCGGCGAGGATCTCCTGCGCGCGCAACGCCTCGCGCAGCAGCGAGCCGCTGCCCAGCAGGTGGACGCGCGGCGGCGGGGTCCGCGCCGCGGCCGCGGCCGGCTCGGTCGCCGCGCGGAACTTGTACAGCCCCTTGAGGATGCCCTCCTCGATCCCCTCCGGCATGGGCGGCATGGGGTAGTTCTCGTTGTAGAGCGTGATGTAGTAGAAGACGTCCTCGCGCTCCTGGTACATCCGCCGCAGCCCGTCGCGGATGATCGCCGCCACCTCGTAAGCGAACGCCGGGTCGTAGCACAGCAGGTTGGGCACCGTCGAGGCCAGCACGTGGCTGTGGCCGTCCTCGTGCTGCAACCCCTCGCCGTTGAGCGTCGTGCGCCCCGAGGTGGCGCCGAGCAGGAACCCCCTGGTGCGCTGATCCGCGGCCGCCCAGACGAGATCGCCGATGCGCTGGAAGCCGAACATCGAATAGAAGATGAAGAACGGGATCATGTCCTTGCCGTGGGTGGCATAGGAGGTGCCGGCGGCGATGAAGGAGGCCATCGAGCCCGCCTCGGTGATGCCCTCTTCGAGGATCTGGCCGTCCTGCGCCTCGCGGTAGTAGAGCAGCATCCCCTTGTCCACCGGCTCGTAGTTCTGGCCGACGTGGGCGTAGATCCCGAACTGCCGGAACAGCGATTCCATGCCGAAGGTGCGCGCCTCGTCGGGCACGATCGGCACCACCAGCTTGCCGATCTCCGGATCCTTCATCAGCTGGGTCAGCATCTGGACGAAGACCATGGTGGTCGAGACCTCGCGGTTGACCCCGGCGAGGAAGCTCTTCCAGATGTCGTCCTTGGGCAGCGCCAGCGGCTCGCTGCGCACCCGGCGATGCGGCAGCGAGCCACCGAGGGCGCGGCGGCGGTCCTTGAGGTACTGGATCTCCTCGCTGTCCTCGGGCGGCCGGTAGAACGGCGTCTCGTGGAGGTCCGCATCCCGCACCGGGATGTCGAAGCGGTCGCGGAACAGGCGCAGCTCGTCGTCGTTGAGCTTCTTCTGCTGGTGCGTGACGTTCTTGCCCTCGCCCGCCTCGCCCAGGCCGTAGCCCTTGACGGTCTTGGCCAGGATCACGGTCGGCAGGCCGCGCTGGGTGATGGCGGCCTTGAACGCGGCATGCACCTTGACCGGGTCGTGGCCGCCGCGGCGCAGCCCCTTGAGCTGGTCGTCGGAAAGCCCCTTGACCAGCTCGAGCAGCTCCGGATACCTGCCGAAGAAGTCCTGCCGCACGTAGGAGCCGGGCTCGACCACGTATTTCTGGAACTGGCCGTCCACCACCTCGTTCATGCGCTGGACCAGCAGCCCGGTGCCGTCGGCCTCGAGCAGCGGATCCCACTCGCTCCCCCAGATCACCTTCAGCACCAGCCAGCCGGCGCCGCGGAACGCGGTCTCCAGCTCCTGGATGATCTTGCCGTTGCCGCGCACCGGCCCGTCCAGGCGCTGCAGGTTGCAGTTGATGACGAAGATCAGGTTGTCGAGCTTCTCGCGCGCCGCCATGGTGATGGCGCCCAGGGTCTCCGGCTCGTCGGTCTCGCCGTCGCCCAGGAACGCCCACACCCGCCGTCCCTGGTGCGGCCGCAGCCCGCGGTCGCGCAGGTAGCGGTTGAACTTGGCCTGGTAGATGGCGGTGATCGGCGACAGCCCCATCGAGACGGTCGGGTACTCCCAGAAGTCCGGCATCAGCCACGGGTGGGGGTACGACGAGAGGCCGCCGGACAGCTCCAGCTCGCGCCGGAAGCACTCCATCTGCTCAAGGGTGAACCGCCCTTCCATGAACGCCTGCGCATAGATGCCAGGCGAGGCATGCCCCTGGAAGTACACCAGGTCGCCGCCGAAGCCGTCGTCGGAGAGCGCGCCGTGGCCACGCAGGAAATGGTGCAGCGCGACCTGATAGAGGGTGGCGGCGGACGCGAAGGTCGAGATGTGGCCACCGAGGCCGGGGAACTTCTTGTTCGCCCGCACCACCATCGCCATGGCGTTCCAGCGGATGATGCTCTTGATCCGGCGCTCGATCGCGCGGTCGCCGGGGTAGGCCGGCTGCTTGGCCGCCGGGATGGTGTTGATGTAGGGAGTGTTGGCGGTGAACGGCAGGCTCACGTCCCGCTCATAGCCGCTTTCGAGCAGCTTTTGCAGCAGGAACCGCGCCCGATCGTGACCCTCGACGCCGACCACCTGGCCGAACGCTTCGAGCCACTCCTGGGTTTCCCCGACGTCGCCATCGCGGTCCCCGCCCGTGTACCAGTTGAGCGGGGCCCTGTATACGTTGCTCATCCGCACGATCCTCTCTTTCGAATGCTTTCCCGAAAAGCAGCATACTCCGCCGGCGCGACGCCAGCATGACGAGACTCGAGTCTCAGTTCACCGCCGGCTGGATCGGAGCGCCGAACAGCTCGCGGCCGAGGCCGTCGAGCTGGACATGGAAGCGCTCCTCGATGGCGGCGCGCTCGGCCTCGGGCAGGAAGGACTGGCGCAGGCCGCCCAGGGCCAGACCGGCGAGCTGGTCGGCGTCGTAGCCGAAGGTCTGGCCCAGGCGCAGGTACTCGCGGGTCAGGTTGGTGTTGAAGAACGCGGGGTCGTCGGAGCTCACCGACACCTGCAGGCCGCCGCGGTAGAGCTGGTCGAAGGGATGATGGGTGAGGTCCGGCACCACGCCCAGGCAGAGGTTGGAGGACGGGCAGACCTCGAGCGGGATGCGGCGCTCGCGCAGCTCGGCCATCAGGGCCGGATCTTCGACCGTGCGCACGCCGTGGCCGATGCGCTCGGCGCCGCAGACCTCGATCACCGAGCGGATCGAGTCCGGTCCGGCATGCTCGCCGGCGTGCGCCACCCGGTGCAGCCCCGCCTGCCGCGCCGCGTCGAAGTGGCGGCGGAAGGGCTCGTTGGCGAAGCGCGCTTCGCTGCCGGAGAGGCCGAGCGCCACGACGCCGCGGCCCCGGCCGGCCAGCGCCCACTCGAGGGTCTGATCGGCGACCGCCGGCCCGACGTTGCGCACCACGTCGGGGATCAGCCGCATCATCACCCCGAACCGGCGCTCGCCTTCGACGATCGCCTCGGCGAGCGCGTCGAGCACCTCGTCGCCGTTGGCGCCGTTGGCCAGGTGGGTGGAGATGGTGAAATGGACCTCGCTGTAGAGGACGTTCTGCATCGCCTGCTCGGCGAGGAAGTCCTGCGCCAGCAGCTTGAAGTCCTCGGGCTCGCGCAGCGAGCGCGAGCAGGTCAGGTAGACCTCGACGAAGTGGTCGAAGTCCCGGAACCGGAACCAGCGCTTGAGCCCCGCCTCGTCGCCGGCCGGCAGCTCGACGCCGTTGCGCCGCGCCAGCTCGAGCAGCACCGACGGCCGCATGGCGCCCTCGAGGTGGACGTGCAGCTCCACCTTCGGCATGCGCAGCAGGAAGCGGTCCAGGCTCATCGGCGACGGTCCCTGTCTCGGGGCGGCGGCGGCGCGGCTCATCCGGCGGCGCGCTCGCGGTGCCGCCGCAGGCGGGCCAGGACCGGCTCGGGCACCAGCCCGGTCAGGTCGCCGCCAAGGAAGAACACCTCCTTGACCAGGCTGCTCGACAGGAAGTTGTACTCCTCCTTCGGCGCCATGAACACGGTGTCCACCCGCGGGTTCAGGTGCCGGTTCATCATCGCCATCTGGAACTCGTACTCGAAATCGGTGACCGCGCGCAGGCCCCGCACCACGATGCGCGCGCCGACCTGGTCCATGAAGTCGACCAGCAGGCCGGAGAAGCTCAGGACCTCGCACCCCGCGTGCGTACCGACCAGCTCGCGGATGACCTCGAGCCGCTCGTCGACGCTGAACAACGCTCGCTTGGCCTCGTTGCGCAGCACCGCGATGACCAGGCGGTCATACATCGGGCGGCAGCGCTCGACGAGGTCGAGGTGGCCGTTGTGGATGGGGTCGAAGGATCCCGGGTAGACGGCAATGCGCTCGCTCATCGCTCCCTTACCGGCTCGCCGCCCAGGGGGTGAGGTCGAAGGTGACGACATTGTACGCGGCGTCGGTGGCCCGCAGCAGCACCAGGCCGCTCTTGGCCGGGTCGATCTCGACCAGCACCGTCTCGGTCAGCGCGTCGAGCAGGCCGTCGGCGGCGGGCGCCGGCTTCCAGGCACCGGCGTCGAGGCTGTACACCGCCTCGCGGATCGGGCTGGCGGCGTCGCGCAGGGTGACCCGCAGCTGCTTGCCCTGGCGCTCGACGCCGACCAGGACGGGCGGCGTATGATCGATCACCACCGGCTCGCTGATCCGCTCGGTCGATTGCGCCGCGTCGGGATCGTTGGCATTGCGGTCCGAGGCCACCAGCCGGAAGCGATAGGCGCCGTCGGGCAGCACGGTGGCGTCGAAGCTGTAGTGGTCGTCCTCGACGTCGCCGGCGAGCTTCAGCCAGTGGCCGGAGTCCACCGCGCCGGCGGGCAGGAAGTAGAGATCGAACACCAGCGGGTCGTCGTTGGGATCGGTGGCGTTCCAGCGCAGGGTACGGAAGCCCTTCTTCCACAGCGGCTTGGTGCGCCCGGGGCCCTCCTCGAGGGCGGGGGCGCCCACCGGCACGAAGATGCCGTCCTTGTTGGGGTGGGCGGGCTCGTAGACCTGGTTGCTGGGGTTGAAGGTGGCCGGCACCAGGATCTGGCCCGGGTCGAGGGCGCCGAAGGCGGCGATGCGGGGCGGCAGGTTGTCCTGGCGGTAGGACAGCTCGGTGGCGAACACCATCGGCGAGCGCTGGTGGCGGCGGTCCGCCGTGAGCTCGGCGCGCCACTGCACGAAGCGGCCGCGCGGCAGCGAGCCGAGCGGCAGCTCGGCGGGGCTGGTTGCCGCCGCCGCCTCGGCCCCGGGCCGCGGCGAGATCCACGGCGACCAGGTGTCGTCCGGGAACGCGGTGATGCCGCTGCGGAACGAGAAGCGCAACCCGCTTCCCTCCGGCAGCTCGCCGCGCCAGCGGAAGGTGCCGAAGCGCGCCACCTGCCCGGCATCCAGGACGGCGCTCAGGTAGGTGCCCTGGCGCTCGGCCGCATTGGCGATGCGGTAGAAGCCGGCGCCGTTGGTGGTGGCGAAAGCAGGATACGGCTGGCCGGGCACCAGGGCCACGAGCTGGCGGTCGTCGAGCTCCTCGGCAAGCCGCATCTCGCCGCCGGCCCAGCTGTAGAGCTTGCCCTCCACTCCGGTCGCGATCCACAGCCGGTCACTCTGCCAGACCAGCGAGAAGACGGTGTCGGACGGGAAGGTCCACAGGCTCTCGGCCCTGCCGTCGGCGGCGATGCGCACCAGCTCGCTGCGCGGACCGCCGGCTCCGGGGCGGCGGCTACCGATGACCGGCGGCTCGCCGCCCTCCTCGGGCACCGCCCGCGCGGGCTTCCGCGCCGGGCCTCCGGCGGGGGCACCGGCGCCGGGGCTCCCCGCCGCGCCCGCGCCCGGCGCGCCGGCCTCGGCGCTCTCCCGCCCGAGGTCCACCAGGCTCGCCTCGGAGGAAACCAGCGCCGCGTAGATCGCGCCATCCGGCGCCGCCGCCAGCGCCGCCACCTCGGGTTCCTCGCCCTGGAGGAGCGCCCGGGCCTTGCCGTCGCGGCCGAGACGGAGGATCAGCCCCTTGCCGGCGGTGCCGAGCACCACCTCGCCGTCAGGCAGCGGCGCCAGCGCGCGGACGTGGGTGTCGCCGGTGGCCAGCGCCACCTCGCCATGGCCGCTGGCGTCGACGCGGTAGAGCTTGCCCTGCGTGCCGGTGGCGACCAGCAGCTTGCCGCCGGCGTCGCGCGCCAGCGCCCAGATGTAGGTTTCGCCGGGGTCGAAGAAGACGGCGCCCTTGCCGTTGGCGATGCGGTACACCTTGCCGTGCGGCGAGGTGCCGGCGAAGACCGTGCCGTCCGGGTCGGCCCAGACGGCGAACACCTCCGACTCGGGCGCGGTGAACAGCTCCCGCACCTTGCCGTCCTCGTCGATCGACAGCACCTTGCCGGAGTTGCCGGTCCCCACCACCCACCGACCGGCCGGCAGAGCCGCCGCCGCGAACACGAAGGGCTCGGCGATCGCACCGCTCGCCGTCACCCGCTGCAAGCTGTCGGCGAGCCGCAGACGGCCGAGGGCATCGACGCTGATGCCGTTGAGCTTGCCACCGAGGAAGCCGACGGCGCTCTGGGTCTGGAAGATCTTGACCTGGGTGGCGGGCGCTGCCGCGGCGGTGGTCAGCGCCAGCGCCCCCAGCCATGTCGCCAGGCCGGGCGGCTTCACCGCACCCCCCTGCCAGCGGCGGCCGGCGTGCCGCCGGCGACCTCCTGCACCGCATGGGAATCGTCGGGAGCGCCGCCGTCGGGGGGCGCCGGCTCCTCCGGCGCCTCGCGCCGGCGCACCTGGAGATCGATTCGCACCATGCCGTCGATCGGCACCGCCATGGTCTCGTGGCGCTCCTGGACGATGGCCGCGTGCAGCGACAGCGGGGCGGTGGCGCCGCTCACCTCGGCGGCGCTCCACAGCGAGCGGACGGACGCCGGCAGGCGCGGCATCGCCTCACCGCCCACCGACAGTCCGGCGCCGGCGCTGCCGCCATAGAAGCCGAGCAGGGCCAGGTCGCGCCGCGAATGCAAAGAGCGCAGCAGCGCCAGGGCCTGGGAGAAGGTGGCGGGCTCGGTGGGCGCCAGCGCCAGGCGCGCGGCGTCGGCGCTGGGGCCGTCGCCGACCAGCAGCGTGTAGCGGCCTACCGGCAGGTCGCGCGGCAACTGCACCGCGAAGGAGTGCCGGAAGCGGTCGCCGCGATAGGCCTGCAACTCGACGTTGATGCCGAGGCGGTCGCCGGGATGCACCAGCGAGCGGTCGGCATGCGCCGCCACCAGGCTGGCGGCGCGCGGCTGCGGCGACTGCTCGACGTCCACCTCCAGGCTGCTGATCCGCACCCGATCGAGCGGGCTCTGCATCAGGTAGCCGACCAGGGCAACCAGGTGACCCGCCATCGCGGTGCCGGCATTGTCGCCGTCGAAGGTCTGGTGGATCGCCAGCTCGCCGTAGCGGTCGAGGCGGAAGCGGGCGACCATGTCGATGTCCTGCGCGCCGCCGGCGTAGCTCGCCGATTCCAGTCCACCGAGCAACGTGCTGCCGGCGAGCAACGGCAGCAGCTCCGGCACGTCGGCCAGCTGCACCCGGAACTGGCGGGGAGCAGGAGAAGAGTCGGCGGCGGCACCGCCGGCGGCAGTGGCAGGCGTGGCAGGCGCGGCAGGCGCGGCCGGGCCGCGGAAGCGCAGCACCATCGGGATCATCGGCGCCACGGCCCCCAGCCGGCCCTCGATGCCGGCCTGGCGGTCCTGCTCCAGGGCGCCGACGGTCGGACCGAGATTGGCGATCTTGAACGAGGTGTTCTGGCTCGACAGCACCGTCAGCACGTCCGCCGCCGCCATCGGCAGGCGCACCGCCCCGAGGCCGAGGAAAGGATGGCCGAAAGCGAGGATGCGATCGCCGATGCGATCGGTGACCGTGCCGGTCGCGGCAAGCTGGAAATCGCCGCTCACCAGCACCGCGGCGACCGCGCTGCCGGGCACCAGGTCGGGCGGCGCCTGTCCTCGACCGCCGGCCGCCTCCTGCCCCATCGGCGCGACGCTGCCGAGCGCCTGCCGCAGCATGCCACGCGACCGCTCGCCGAAGCCGGCGGCGGACCATTCGATCCCGCTCAGCGCGCCCTCGGGAGCGCCGTCGAGGCGCGTCCGCAGCCGGTTGAGCTGGCTCGCCAGCAGGTCGGCGGGGACCCGTCCGGCGAGCAGCGCCGCCAGCTCGACCGGTGGCGGCGGCGTCACCGGCAACGGGCCGCCGAGGGTGGTGAGGCGGCGCATGGTGGCGATCGGCGTGATGCCGCAGATGGCTTCTTTCGCGAAGGGCCAGCCGAAGGAGACCGCTCCCGCCAGGCGGCCGTCGAGGAAGACCGGGCTGCCGCTCATGCCCGCGGCCACGCCGCTCGATTCGAGGCCGCGTCCCGAGAGGCGGGCCAGGATGTAGCTCATGTCGGGGCTGATGTTGCGCATCACCCCGATCACCTCGACCTCGAAGCGCTCGGGCTGGCCGCCGGCGAACACCGACAGACCGTAGCCGCGCTGGCCGACGCGGACCTCCTCGAGGTCGATGGTCGGCAGCGCGCCGGGAGCGGCCTGCCCCGGAGCGGCGACGCCGGGAACCGGGCTGGCGATCGCCGGCGGCGCGGCGGCGGCTGGCAGCGTCAGGCCGGCGCCGAGGCAGGCCACGGCGAGCCAACCGGCGAGGGCAAGGGGGCGGGGGCGATGCGAATCGTTCATGGGCCTTCGGCTCCTGCACCTGTCGGTCAACACAACCCGGGAGCGCCGGGCACTGTTCCCACTCCCGCGCTCACCACTCGCAATCGTTCGCGCAACCGCTCCACCGGCAGCCGGCCGGCGCGCAGCACCACCACCTCGCCAGGGCCGGCAGGCGCGACCAGCGTCGAAGGCAGGCCGCCGGGCAGCAGACCGCCGTCGACCACCATCGCCGGCGTCCCGGCCAGCAGCTCCGCCGCCTGCCCCGGCTCCAGGACCGGCGCGCTGCCGCTGCGGTTGGCGCTGGTGGCGGTCAGGCCGTGCCCCAGGCGCGACAGCAGAGCGAGCAGCAGCGGATGGCCGGGGACGCGGATGGCCAGAGTGCCAGTCCCCGCCGCCGCCGGCGGCGCTGCCGCCGCTCCGGCGCCGGCGAGCGGCAGCACCGCGGTGAGCGGTCCAGGCCAGAACGCCGACAGGAGCCTCAGTATAGGCAGGTCCGGAGCGATCCCCAAGCCGGCGAGCTGTTCGAGGCCGGCGATCACCACCGGCAGCGGCTTGCCGGGCTCGCGGCCCTTGAGGCGATAGATCGCCTCGCAGCCGGCGGCGTTGCCGGGGTGCACGGCCAGCGCATAGCTCGATTCGGTGGGGATGGCCAGCACGCCGCCGCGGCCGAGCAGCGCCGCAAGCGGCGCCACGGACTCGTCGAAATGCCAGAAAGCGGTGGCCGCCCTCATGCCGGCGCCGGCCGCCGCGCCCGGCCGCCGGCCGCCGGCCGCGGCTGGCGCGCCGCCCTGGCGATCAGCTCCTCGGCGTGCGACAGCGACAGCGGCGTCAGCTTGTCGCCGGCCAGCATGCGCGCCACCTCCTCGACGCGGTCGCGCGGCGGCAGCGGCTCGACCTGCACGCTGGTGCGCCCCGCCGCCACCGTCTTGCGCACCCGGAAGTGCAGGTCGGCGTGGCTGGCCACCTGCGGCAGGTGGGTCACCGCCAGGATCTGGCCACCGCCCGCCAGCCGCTGCAGCTTGCGCCCGAGCGCCGCCGCCTCGGCGCCGCCGATGCCGGCGTCGATCTCGTCGAAGACCAGGGTGGGGCGCGCCGCGGCCGCCACCGTGGCCGGGTCGCCGCCGGCGGCTCCCGCCGCGAGCTGCAACGCGAGGTGCAGGCGCGACAGCTCGCCGCCCGAGGCGATCCGCGCCAGCGGCCTCGCCTCCTCGCCCGGATTGGGCGCGAACAGCAGCGTCACCTGGTCGATGCCATGCGGCCCGAAGTCGACGGCCTCGCCGTCCACGACCAGCGCGCTGCCGGCGCGCCGGCGGCGGTCCAGGCGCACCGCCAGCCGCGCCCGCGCCAGGCCGAGGTCCTGGAGCTCGGCCTCGATGCGGCCGGCCAGCGCCTCGCCCCAGCCGCGCCGCGCCGACGACAGCGCCAGCGCCGCCTCGCGATAGTCGCCGAGCGCCGCCTCCGCCTGGGCCCGCAGCTCGTCCTGGTTGCCGGCGTCACCCTCCAGCTCCGCCAGCTCGGCCGCGATCTCGGCGCGGCGCGCCAGCACCTGCGCCAGATCGCCGCCGTGGCGGCGGCACAGCCGTTCGAGCAGCGCCAGCCGCTCCTCCACCGCGTCGAGGCGCGCCGGGTCGGGATCGAGCCCGTCGAGCCGGCGGCCGAGAGCGCTGGCCAGCTCGGTCAGGCGGATGCGTGCCTCCTCGAGCTCGGCTGCCCAGCCGGTCGCGGCCGGCTCCCATTCGCCGACGGCGGCCAGCAGCGCCTGGCTGCGGGCGACGCGCTCGGCGGCCGCCCCCTCCTCGTCGAGCAGCAGCGAGAAGGCGGTCCCCAGGGCGCGGGTGATCGCTTCCGAGTGGCGCAGCGTCTCGCGCTCCCGGCGCAGCTCGTGGTCTTCGCCGGCCCGCGGCCGCGCCGCGTCGATCTCGCCCGCCTGGAAACGCAGCAGGTCGATGCGCTCCTGGCGCAGCCGCTGGTCGCCGCCCAGCCGCTCCAGGCGCTCGGCCAGCCGCGCGTGCCGGGCATGGGTCTCGGCGGTGCAGGCCGTCAGCCGCGCCGCCGGGTCGCCGCCGCTGGCGTCCAGCCACTCGCGTTGCAGGTCGCTGGCCAGCAGCTCCATCTCGTCGCGCTGGCCGTGGATGCGCAGCAGGTGGGGGGCGAGGTCGGCGAGCAGCCGCAGGGTGGTGGGCTGATCGTTGACGAACACTCGGTTGCGGCCGTTGCGGCCGATCTCGCGCCGCACCAGCACCTCGCCGGCCTCGCCGGCGGGTCCGTCCGCCGGGTCGATCGCCAGACCGGCCTCCTCGAGCACCCGGCGCCAACCGCCGCCGGCAGGCGCGAAGACGCCGGAAACGGTCAGCGCCTCGGCGCCGCTGCGGATCATCTCGGTGCTGGCCCGGGCGCCGGCGAGCAGGAACAGCGAGTCGACGACGATCGACTTGCCCGCCCCGGTCTCGCCCGAGAGCACGTTGAGGCCGTCGCCGAAGGTCACCGACGCTTCGGCCAGCACAGCCAGGTTGCGGACGTGGAGCTCGCGGAGCACGTCTTGGGGATCGCGATCGATGGCGCTCGGGGCCGCGCCGCGGCGCCGCGAGCCTGGGGGGAAGTCTAGCAGACCCGCCGTCGCGGCCTACGAGGGCTTCGACGTCAGGGCGTCGCCGTCCTCGGCACGTTCCCAGACCGGCCGCAGGATCGGGTGCACCGCCGGCGCGTCGCCGAAGAAGCGCCGCACCTGGAGGGCGTCGATCTGCGACAGGCGGTGAAACAGGCGCGCCGCCATCTCCACCTCGGCGGACCAGTAGGCGCAGCACTCGCGCGATGGGTCGCGAGGGTCCTCCTTGCACAGCGGCGACGCCACATAGGCGCTGTGACTACAGACCTGGCGCGCCCAGCAGGTCTGGCAGGGCGGCACCGGCGACTCGGACTCGACGGGTCCTTCCAGGCATCGCCACATCTGCTCGGGCAGCAGGCGAGGGTCGAGGCTCTCGAAACCCGCGAACGGCCGGCCGTCGCCGGACGCCGCCAGCCCGCCGCCGGCAGCGGCGGCGGCCTCGCCGCACATCAGCCGGCGCACGATGCGGATGAGCGGCTGGAACTCCACCGGCGAGCGGCCGGCTTCCAGCTCGTCGCAGGTCTCCTCGAAGATGGCGTGCAGGTCTTGGCGGTACTCGCGCGCCCGCCTTCCCGATTCGCCGCAGCCGGCGGGGCCGGCGGGGTCGTGGTCCTCGAGGCGGATGGCGTCGAGGCTCCGCACGCCGGCGGCCCTGGCCCAGCGCCAGAGCTCGACGAGCCGTGCCGGACCATCGAGGACGCACTGCACGGTCACCCGGGAAAGACCAGGCAGCCCGGGCAGCAGGGCCGGCAGCTGCGACAGGGTCAGGTCGACCAATCCGGATGCCGGCGCCGGCGGCACCGCCGGCGCCGGACGGAGGCGCGCCATCTGCTCGGACAGCAGCTGCAGCGCCGGCTCGGCGAGCAGCCAGGGCCGGTTCTCGAAGCGGGTGCCGCGCCGCGCCTCGGGATCGCACTCACCGCAACGCAGGCGAACGTGCACCGGCAGGGCCGCCAGCTTGCGGGCCACCTCGACGGTCGCCTGCTCGGGTTCCAGCACCAGCTCGAAGGCGACGTCCTGGCCGGAGAGCACCGCCTTGCGGCCGGCCTCCGCCACCACGGTCTCGAGCCGGCCGTCGACCGGAACCTGGCCGGCCCAGTCGAGATGCAGCTTGATCCGCGAGCTGCCGCGCCCGCGCCTGAAGACCCTTTCCACGGCGGCGATGGCCGCCGCGGCATCCGGCTGGTCGATCCAACCGTGGACCTCGTCGCCGCCATACGGCGGCGCCGGCAGCTGCGCTGGGGCCGCGGCGTCGAGCCACCCGCGGCGCGGCGGCAGGCCGAGCTCGCCGCCGCTCCAGGACCAGCCGCTCTCGGCGGTGTAGAGATCGGCGCTGGCCAGCCAGCCGAGCAGCTCCTCGTCGAGGTTGCCGGTTTCGAGCGCCGGCGCGACGTAGAGCTTCAGCTCCTCCGGCACCTCGAAGACCGCCGCGCGCTCGACGTCGTAGACCAGGCTGCACGAGCCGTCGCCGTCGGTCAAGGGTTGCAGGCTCCTCAAGCGCAAGGCACCGGGCATCGCCAACGGGAACGATCGCATTTACTGATCTCCTGAACTTACTTGTGCGCAAATGCCCGAATTTCGATGGGCCGCGGCTTCGAGCGCTTTGGCGCCGCACCGAGTCATATACAAGGAAGAGTTGCCGCAGCGGCGGTTTTGATGACAAAGAAAGCCGCGCTGCCGCAAACTGTCACCGGCGCGGCGGCGCCGGCGTGACGGTTCGCAAAGCAGCCTATATTGCTCAATAAAAACTTTACTGATCGTCAGATCACGCGCATGTCCGAAATGGTTGTGTTTGTCAGCGGCCGGCCGCCGCGCCGCCGGCGGCGGGCGCCGGGCCGAGCCAGCGCGCCAGCCAGGCGAGCACCGTCTGGTGCCAGAGCAGGCTGTCGGCGGGCTTCAGCACCCAGTGGTTCTCCTGCGGGAAGGTGAGCAGCTCGCTGGGGATGCCGCGGCGCTGTAGCGCGGTGAAGGCGCCCAGCCCCTGGGTGATCGGAATGCGGTAATCGAGGCCGCCATGGATCACCAGCGTCGGCGTGCGCCAGCGGTCGACGAAGCGGGCCGGGTTCCACTGCTCGTAGAGCTCGGGATGCTGCCAGTACGGCCCGCCCATCTCCCACTCGGGGAACCACAGCTCCTCGGTGGCGTAATACATCATCCGCTGATCGAAGGTGCCGTCATGGGTGACCAGGCAGCGGAAGCGGTCCGGCCAGTTGCCGGCGATCCAATTGGTCATGAAGCCGCCATAGGAGGCGCCGAGCGCGCAGGCGCGATCGCCGTCGAGCCACGGAAAGCGCGCCACCGCCGCCGCCAGGCCGAGTTGCAGGTCCTGCAGCGGCTTGCCGCCCCAGTCCTTGCTGATCGAATCGGTGAAAGCCTGGCCATAGCCGGTGGAGCCGTGGAAATCGATCGCCACCACGCCGTAGCCGGCGGCAGCGTAGATCTCGAGGTTCCAGCGATAATGAAAATGGTTGTCAAAGCTGCCCTGCGGACCGCCATGGATGAGGAAGGCGATCGGGTAGCGCCGCCCGGGCTGGTAGTCGGCCGGCTTGATCGCCCAACCGTAGACGGTGTCGCCGCCGGCGCCGGCGAACTGGAACTGCTCGGGCTCGCCGAAGCGCACCGCTGCCAGGCGCTGCTGGTTGATGCGGGTGATCTGGGTCAGCCCGGAGCCGTCGCGGCGCACGGTATAGATCTCGGCGGGCGCGCGCAGGGTGTCGAGGGTGAAGACCAGGCGGTCGCCGCCGGCCAGCGCCGGCACCTCGACGTGGCCCGCGGGCGTCAGCTTGCGCACCTTGCCGCTGGCGACGTCGATGGCGAACAGCGGCTGCTGGCCGAGGTCCTCGGCGACGGTGAACAGGGTGCTGCCGTCGGCCGAGAACAGCAGCGGGCCGGTGGAGCGGTCCCAGGCCTCGGCCAGGCGGCGCTCGTGGCCGCTGGCCAGGTCGCGCAGCACGATGTGGAGGCGGTCGGACTCGAAGCCCGGCCGGGTGGCCGCGGCATAGGCGAGGGTCTTGCCGTCGGGCGAGAAGGCCGGGTAGGTGTCCCAGGCGGGATTGGCGGCGGTGAGGTCCTGCGGCGGGTGCGAGCCGTCCACCGGCGCCTGGTAGAGATCGAAGTTGGTGGACCAGGGTTCCTGCCGGCCGGCGTCGCGCGCCGCGAACACCAGCGAGCGGCCGTCCGGCGTGAAAGCGTACTCCTCGGTGCCGCCGAACGGCTTCGAGGGCGTGTCTGCCACCATGCCGCGCATCACGTCCACCGGCTCGGTCGCTCCCGCCGCTCCCGCCGCTCCCGATGCCGTCCCGGCGCCGGTTGCGACCGGCGCCACGAACAGGTGCGAGCGGGTGCCGTCCTCCCATTCGTCCCAGTGGCGCACGAAGCCGCCGCCGTCCGGATAGAGGTGCGCCTTGACCTTGCTGCGCTCGCTCTCCTCCAGGCGGTCGTGGGTGCAGGCGAGGGTCGGGCAGTCGGGAAAGACGGCGGCGGCGAGCGCCGCCCGCGTCCCGTCCGGGGAGAGGATGAAGCTGCCGACGTCGACCGGCAGGCGGCTCACCTGCGTCATCGCCGCCGCCGGCGCGGCGCCCTGGCCCGTGGGCAGCGGCGCCAGGCGCCAGATCTGGCTGCTGCCGGAGCGGGTGGAGAGGAAGTAGAGCGCGCTGCCGTCCGGCGACCAGCGCGGGTTGCCGTAGCCGGCGCCGTCGAGGGTCAGCTGGCGGAGGCCGCCGCCGTCCGCGCCGACCAGCCAGAGGTCGGTCTTGCCGCGGTTGCCGACGAAATCGGAGGTACGGAGCACGAACGCCACCAGGTCGCCGCGCGGCGACGCCTGCAACTCGGTGATGCGCTGCATCGACTGTAGGTCGACGGCGCCGAACGGGTGCGAGGCGGCGGCGGGCGAGGCCGGCTCCTGGGCGGCGGCGGCCGGCGGCGCCGGTAACGCCGCCAGCATGGTCAAGGCGATCGGCGCCGCTTGCAGAACAGCCATCAGGGACCTTGGCATCGCGATTCCTCTCCTCGATTGGGTCAGATGGAAATCGAGCCCTTGCGGAACTCGGTCTTGCCGATCAGGGCGTTGACCAGGACCGGCACGCCGGTGCGCGCGAGGCGGACGGCCTCGGCGAGAACCGGCACGACGTCCTCCGGGCGCGCGATGCGCAGCCCTTGGCCGCCGTAGCCCTCCGCCACCCGGTGGTAATCGGTCCGCGCCAGCACCGTCCCGACGTCGTCGTGGAGCATCTCCACCTGCTCGCGGGCGATCTGCGTCCAGCCGGCATCGTTGCCCACGACCGCGATCACCGGCAGGCCGTGGCGGGCGAAGGAGTCGATCTCGGCAAGACTGTAAGCCGCGGAGCCGTCGCCGTAAAGGATCCAGACGTCTGCCCGCGGCCGGCAGAGCTGGGCGCCGAGGGCGAAGCCGCCGCCCACCCCGAGGGTGCCGAAGACGCCGGGATCGAGCCAGGAGAGCGGCGCGCGGGGCCGCAGGATATAGGCGGCGGTGCCGACGAAATCGCCGCCGTCGGCGACGATCACGCTGTCAGGCGCCAGCAACGCGTCGATCGCCCGGCACAGCCGCAGCGGGTTGACCAGCCCGTCGGAGACCGGCGCCGCGGCCTGCTCGGCGATCTCCCGCTCGCGCTCGGCGTCGCGGGCGCGCAGCGCCGCGAGCCAGCCCTGCCAGCGACCGCCGGCGCCGAGCGCCGAGGTCGCCGGGGTGGCCGGGGTCGCAGCGCTGGCCGGGGTCGCAGGGACGGCCGGGGTCGCAGGGACGGCCGGAGTCGCAGCGCTGGCCGGGATCCCGGAGGCAGCCGGGCCTGACCGCGGGAAGGACTCCGCGAGAGCGCGCAGGAAGCGGCCGGGATCGGCGTGCACGGGCAGCTGCGGCCGGCGGTTCTGGCGCAGGTCGGCGGCGTTGCGGTTGACCATCAGCAGCCGCGCGCGGCGCTGGACGTGGCGCCCGTAGTCGAGGCGGAAGTCGGTGGGGATGCCGGCGAGCATCACCAGGTCGGCTTCGCGCAATGCCTCCTTGCGCCGGTGGCGGAGCTGTAGCGGGTGGGCAGGGCCGAGCAGGCCGCGGGCGCCGCCGGCGAGGTAGACCGGCACGCCCAGGGAGACGATCGCCGCCGCCAACTCGCTCACCGCGCCGGTCTCGAGCACGGCCTGGCTGCCCACCACCAGCACCGGCCGCTCGCTGCGCGCCAGCGCCGCCACCGCGCGCCGCACCGCGCCGCGGGAGTGGGCGGGCGGCGCCGGCACGGGTGGAGCTGCCGGCAGCCCGGGCGACAGGCGCAGACCTGCCGGCGACCGGGGCGGCACGGGCGACCCGGGCGGCTCGGGCGGCGATGGCGGCCGCTCGTAGCGGGCGGCGCCCGGCCGGAACAGCCGCCGGAGGTGGCGTCGCAGGTAGAGCTGCAGCGCCCACCCGGCCAAGCCGCCGTCGCCGCCGCTCTTCGCCGTGGCCCCGGCTCCCGCGGTGTCCCCGGTGCCCGCCGACGGCGTGCCATACATCTGGCGCACCAGCGGCTCGTCGTAGAGCAGGTCGATCGGGCACTCCAGGAACACTGGCCCGGGGACGCCGCTGCGCGCCTCGTGGAAGGCCTGATCGAGCAGCGGCGCCAGCTCGCGCACCGCGCGGGCGGCGGCGGCCCACTTGACGTGCGGGCGGACGAGCGCCATCTGGTCGATGTCCTGCAGGGCGCCGCGGCCCTTCAGCAGGGTGGCGGCGGCGCCGCCGAGCAGGACCACCGGCGATTGCGCCAGCTGGGCGTTCTTGACCGCGGTGATGGTGTTGGTGACCCCGGGACCGGCGGTGACCGCCGCCACCCCCGGGACGCCGGTCAACCGCGCTACCGCGTCGGCGGCGAACACCGCGGCGGCCTCGTCGCGCACGTCCACGACGCGGATGCCAAGCCGCTTGGCGCCGACCAGGATCGGCGATATATGGCCGCCGCAGAGGGTGAACAGGAAGCGGACCCCGTGGCGCTGCAACCCGGCGGCGATGTGTTCGCCGCCGTTCATCCGGTAGCCGCCAGCACATGCCGCTCGAGGGTGAAGCAGACGAACTCGCCGCTCATCACCGTCTCATCGCTCATCATCGTCTCATCACTCATCACCGTCTGATCTGCCGCGGCGGCGCCGGCCGCGACCCGCTTCACCTCGACCAGGACGCGGCTCTTGCGCCCCGCGGTCTCGGCGAGGTTGGCTTCGGCGATCAGGCGCTCCCCCACCGCCACCGGCCGCAGGAAGCGCACGGCGGCGCTGCCGAGCACCACGTTGGGATCGTTGACGGCAAGCATGGCGGCATGGTCGGCGAGCCCGAACACGAAGCCACCGTGCACCAGTCCCGCCGCATCGGCCGCCATCTCGGCCACCGTGACGAGCTCCACCCGGGCCGATCCCGCCAGGGCCGCCGGCAAGTCCACCGGCCGGCCGCAAAGCCGGCGGTCCAGCGCGAGATGGGTCCGGGGTTGCACCGGCTGGGGATTATAGACGACGTCACGGCCGGGCGGTCGTCGCCGGCGGCTGGCATCGCACTCCTCACGACCCTCCGCGCGGCCTTCTTGCGTGAGCCGAAATCAAGGCGCGATTGAGAAAGATAAGGCAAAGCATCAGCAGCAAGCTGAGGGAAGATCCGAGCGCCTGCCCCATGTCACAAGATCCTATCCCGCACGTTGAGATTGATAGTCTTGGCGCCGGAATGATCCCAGAGTTCCAGGAAGCTTCTGCAATAGAACTCAAACCAATCCTGTTGCTGCTGCTTGCTCAGAAAGAATTGAGGTCTCGCATTGGGAGGCTGCCGGAAACCGCTCAGAGTGACAAAGGCAACGCCGGTTGGGCCTAGAGGGTCGACCAGTGTCACTATGGGCTCAGGGACGAAGTCAATGGCCTTGAGGACTACCGCGTCCTTGCTCGTCGCTCGGCGCGCGATGGAGGCGAGCAATTTGCGCGTCTCCTCGAAGTCATCGGCGAGCTTCTGGACCGAGCTCGTCTCTTTGAGGTTGCGGATAGCCGAGCGCTCGAGCGCTCTCCCCGCGGGGTCGCTGAGAATGCACCGGAGAAGGCCTCCACGTTTGACGAAAGACTCCAACGCCTCTTTCGCATCCTCCATCGAGGCGTAGCTCGCCATGCTCTGGTGCCAGATCTGCATCGCCTGGCCGATTCGCTCCTTGGCGAAGGAGCTTTTCCAGGTACGGATCATCAGCTGCTTCGTGCCGGGCGGGTCTGACCTCTTGAATGCTGAGAGGTCCCTGAAAAGCTTCGCCTCTTCGTCTTTGTCGTCCTTGCTCACACTCCGCTCGCTGGCAAGGAAAAGAGGATCTTGTATGCCTGGGTGGAGGAGGTAGGGGATGATCGGGACCTCACGGGCGCGGGCGAAGCCAAGCTCGTAATGAACCCAGGGCGACTTTATACTGGCCGGAGAGATGTACGCGATCAGGTGGGTCGCCTTGCCGATCTCCTCGTGCACGCGCGCGGGGATTGGCTCGCCGAAGCCGATACGGCGGTCCAGGAAGTGAGCGACCCGCGCCTCGCGGAGCTTCGTTGCGATCTCAAAGGCGGCCTTGGCATCGTCGTGGGAGTAGCTGATAAAGACATAAGCGCTCTTCGCATCGGGTTGGAGGTTCTCGATGCCGACACGGGAAAGGAGCTCACGCAAGCTTTGTAAGCTAAACTCGCTGTCCTGGCTGAGGGCGTCGTAGATTCTCCTGTGCTCGCGATACTTTTTGAATCCGAGCACCCTGGGCGAGAAGCCGACCAGCATTTTGGTCAGGTCGGTCACGAAGTAGAAGACAGCGCGAAGCTCCTCCTGAAGTGATAGGTCGAGTTTCGCGAGCGACCGGCTGCTGAATGCAAGCGCGAGCTCGCCGGCCTCCTCGATGAATCCCTTGAATCCGCCGAAGGTAAGGTTCTGCAGCTCAGTGCGGCTGCAGAGGTGCGCACTGTCGAGGTCGCTGAGATATTTAATGGCGGTCATCAGGTCCTGCGTGTCGAGTTGGAGTTCGGTGGTCTTCTCGTCGGCGCTCGAATCGACCCAAACGAGAGTCTCGCCAGCCGTTACGATCTGGCCTACCTCCACTTCGATTTCGAGGACCCTACCCTCGATCGGGCTCGGCACCGCGATATCGATCTTGTCCGTCTCTACCTCGATAAAAACATCGTCGACCTCGAGGTGCTGGCCCTTATGTATGGGAATACGCTGCACTTGCGCCTCGGTGATATCTTCACCGGAGTACGCATGAGCATTCTACTCATCAGATATAGGCATATGGTACAACAAAGTGCGACGGTTCCACCGGTCCGTCAGCCGGCGGCGGACGCCGGGTACCGGGGGTCGTGCGGCCGCAGCCAATCGATCTCCCAGGCGTAGTCGACCGGCCCGCCCCACCAGTCGGGCAACGTCGCGCCGGCATCTACGGCAACCCCGTCGTCCGCGAGCCGCGCCACCAGGGCCGTGACCGGCTCTCGGGCCGGCACCGGCAGCGCCGGCGCCTCCGCCAGCGGCCGGCCGTCGGGTCGAACGAAGCGCGCCTCGCCATTGGGCGCCAGCTCCATCGAGAATCCCTCCTCGTGCACCGCGCGATGGTGGCGGCGGCAGAGCAGCAGCGTGTTGACCAGGCTGGTGGCGCCGCCATCGGCCCAGGGCTCCACGTGGTGGGCGTCGCACAATCTGAGGCCGCAGCCCGGGAAACGGCAGCCGCCGTCGCGATGCTCGAGGGCGCGACGCAGGCCCGGTGAGATGGCACGCGTGCGACGGCCAACGTCGAGCACCCGGCCATCCGCGGCTTGCCGCATCACCACCCGTGCCGAGTCGCAGGCCAGCCGCCGGGACGTTTCCGCGGAAACGTGGCTGCCGTCCGCGAGCCAGGACGAACCGTTTTCACCATTGCCCGCCAACACCTCGGCGTCCACGTGCACCACTACTTGATAGCGGTCGCCGCGACTGCCGGGATCGAGGCCCGCGGCCAGCGCGCTCTCGGCCACCAGGCCCAGGGCATCGGCGCGGCGTTGCTCCGTGGAAACGTCCTCGGCTACCGCCTCCTGCGCGGCGCCGGCCGCATACCGCGTACCAGCCTCTCGACGTGAGCGGCCGTTCCTGCACGCGCGAAGCCCAGCAGATCCTGTTCGTTGGCCGGCGTGGCGATGCGGGTGAGAGCGCGAACCTTGGAGTAGGAGATTTCGCCACGGCGCATCGACGCAGACACCAGCGGCAACTCGCCAAGAGCGCGCGCCACGCGCATCTTTTCGCGCGCCGCGCCCAGGTCGAGCCCTACGCGCCAGCACAGCCAGTGCGCGCAAGAGTGGAGGCTCACGGCAAGATCCGGCCCGCGCGCCCTTCCGTGGATGGCGCAGCCACTGTCGGCGCGGGCATGGCGCGCCAATGCAGGCATTGACGGGGACCATTTGGTCTACCGACCAACCCTCGCCGGGCTCGGATCTGCTAGCATTCTGGCGCGATGGTAGAGACTTCTCCCGGCATCGCCGGGTTCTCGAGCACCAGACGGCGGCCCTGGCCGGCCGCCAAGGTCGCCGCGGCGGCGTTGCTGGCCGCGGCGGTGCTGCTGGGCGGTCTCGAGATCCATCCGGCGGGGGAGGCCCACGACCCGATCGCGGGACTGTCCGGCGCCCACCAGGACGTCTACTACCCGGACGCCAGCCACCCCGTCGCCCGGCCGCACGCCGAGACGGCCACCGCGGTCCAGCGGCCGCCGTGCGCCGCTTGCCTCAACCGCCTGGAAGGCCGCGGCGCCCACCTCGCGCCGGCGTCCCACCTCGCGCGACCCGTCGGCGGTCACACCCTGCCGCCCGCCGCCGCCGTCGCGCCGCTGCAGCAGTCCCTGCGCCCCGACGGCGCCCGCGCACCGCCTCTCGCCTGAGCTCTTCCCCACCCTGACTCGACGCGCTGGCCCGTACCGGCCCGCGGACCCAGCGGTCCGTGGCCGTGACGCCGCCTGACGCCGCTCCGTCGCCGCACGACTCTCGGCTCGCCGAGGGCGTCGCTCGGCATGCGACCGGACGTCCGGCAGGCGGGCAGGCGCCGGCCGACGTGCCGCGACCGCCGCGCACGGGGCCACGACCGCCAACCGACTCGCGCCGGCGCCACGGGCGCCGCGAGGGTCGCAGACCTTCTGGGGAGACCTCGATGGCCGACCACCTCATACCCTCAAACCGCCCGCAGAGCGCCTCTCGCCACGCGAGCGGTCTCGCGATGGCCAGCCTTGCCGTCACCTTCCTCGCGCTCCTGCTTCCTGCCGCCGCGCTGGCCGGCGAAGTCCGCGGCCGCGTCCTCGGCCCCGGCGATTCGGTGCTGCCCGGCGTCACCGTCAGCCTGGACAACGACCTGACCGGTTTCACGCAGCAGACCGTTTCCGGCGCCGACGGCTCCTACGCGATCTTCAACGTCCCCAACAACCCCTACCACCTGCGCGCCAGCCTCGAAGGCTTCCAGGAGGTCCACCTCGACATCGACGTGCGCGGCAATCTGCCGGTGACCCGCGACCTCCACCTGACCGCCGCCTTCGCCGAATCCACCACGGTCACCGCCGAAAAGGAGAACGTCGCCCTGGAAACCGACGAATCGACGACCCACACCGACATCGACAAGTCGCTCATCCAGCGCTTCCCCGCCGCCTTGCCCTCACGCGCCTTCGAGTCCATCGTCATGTCGGCCCCCGGCTTCAGCGCCGACGAGAACGGCCGCTACCACTTCCAGGGCGGCCACTCGCAGCAGCTGCTGGTGGTCGACGGTCAGCCGATCGGCGACCAGGTGGGGATCACCTTCTCGAACTCCCTCAACCCGGCGATCGCCCAGGGCATCGAGATCGTCACCGGCGGCGTGCCGGCCGAGTACGGCGAGAAGAGCTACGGCGTCATCAACCTCGTCACCCGCTCGGCCCTCGGCCAGAGCGGCGTGCGCGGTGACGCCACCGCCGGCGCCGCCAGCTTCGGCACCTATGACGGCAACGTCGGCGTCGGCTACGGCGGCAAGCAGACCGGCGTCTTCCTCAACCTCGACGCCTCCACCTCGGACCGCTTCCTCGACCCGGTCACCTTCGACAATTTCAACAACCACGGCCAGACGCTGCGCGGCTTCTTCCGCTACGACCTGCTGCCCGGCCAGGGCCAGGGCCAGGATTCCTTCCGCCTCACCTCCAACGGCGGCCAGACCGACCGCGACGTCACCAACCTGCCGTCCCAGGAGCTCGCCGGCCAGGACGAGCGGGTCCACACCCGCGACTGGAACGTGAACGCCGACTATCTGCACATCTTCACCGGCGACCTGGTGGCCGAAGGACAGCTCTACGGCCGCGACAACCGGCTGCAGCTGCTCTCCTCGCCACAGGACACGCCGGTGCTGGCGGCGCAGAACCGCCGGCTCGACAACCAGGGGGTGAACGCCTCGGTCTCCAAGGCCATCGCCGACAACGAGATCAAAGTCGGGGTGCAGGCCAAGCGCTTCCCGATCGCGGAGAGCTTCAGCTTCCTGATCACCGATCCCACCTTGAACGATCCGACGATGGACGGCTACAACCCCAACCTGGCGCCCTACGATGGCACCCGCGGCGGCCACCCATTCGATTTCACCGGCAACCGCACCGGCACCTACGGCGCGGCCTACGCCCAGGACGACCTCCACTGGCAGAACCTGACCGTCAACGCCGGCGTGCGCTACGACGACAACTCGCTCTTCCTCAAGGAACACGACCTCGAGCCGCGGCTCGGTGCCGCCTACTACATCCCGCAGACCAACACCGTATTGCGCGCTTCGTTCGACCGCATGTTCATCACCCCCGAGTACGAGAACATCCTGCTCTCCTCCTCGGCCCTCGCCGCCTCGATCGTGCCGCCCGAGGTGCAGGCCGACCACCAGCTCGGCAACGGTGTCCTGTTCAACGTCGCCGAGCGGCACGACGTCCAGAACTACGGCGTCCAGCAGGGCCTCGGCAAGTGGCTGCGGGTCGACGCCTCCTACTGGAAGCGCCAGGTCAAGAACGCCGCCGACCAGGACCAGTTCTTCAACACCGGCATCGTCTTTCCGCTCAACTTCGCGCGCGGCGACCTGTCGGGCTGGAACCTGCGCTTCGACACCGCGCCCTGGAACGGGCTGCGCAGCTACCTGTCGCTCGGCCACGTGCGCGCCATCTACGTGCCGCCCTTCGTCGGCGGCCTGTTCCTCTCCGCCGACGAGGTCACCGCCATCAGCCAGGGACCGTTCGTGATCGACCACGACCAGAACCTGCAGCAGCAGCTCGGCGTCTTCTGGGACATCCCGGCCAGCGCCTTCTGGGTGGGGATGACCGAGCGCTACGACTCCGGCCTGGTGACCGACGCCGGCACGCCCGCCGACGTGCTGGCGGGCGGTCCGGACAGCGCCTATGCCCTGCCCTTCATCAACTTCAACTCGAACCCCGAGCGCATCAAGTCGCGCGTCGTCTGGAACTTCTCCCTGGGCTCGCACCTCAAGCAGTACGGGCTGCCGCTGTCGGTGCAGTTCGACCTGCTGAACGCCTTCGACAAGCAGGGCCTCTACAACTTCATGTCCACCTTCGGCGGCACGCACGTGATCCCGCCGCGCGAGTACGCCGGCCGTGTGACCTACTCCTTCTGATCCAGGCTCCAACCCGGCCCGGGGGCGGCGCTTCCCCCGGGCCGGCCGTCGCGGATGCTCGGGTCCGCGCCCGCGGCGGCGAGGACATGGGCACGCCGGGCCGCGATGCGCAGGGTCGAGCCGGCCGACGGAGCAGTGCCGGCCGGCAGGTGAGCACGGAGCTCGCTCCCCCCGCCGAGCCGCAGCACCACCCGGTCGAAGGCGCCCAGGCATCGCGCCTCGATCACCGCCGCGAGCGCGCCCTGCGCGTCCGGCGCCAGGTCCTCGGGCCGGACCAGCAGCCAGCCGCCGGCGGACGGCAGGATGGAGCCCGCCGGGCCGGACGGCGCCACCAGCCCGGGTTCGGCCAGCGCCGCCGCGATCGGCAGCAGGTTGGCCTCGCCGAGGAAGCCGGCCACGAAGGGATGGGCCGGGCGGCGGTAGAGCTCGAGCGGCGGGCCTGCCTGCGCCACCCGGCCGCGCTCGAGCACCACCAGGTGATCGGCCAGCAGCATCGCTTCCTCCTGGTCGTGGGTGACATAGAGCACCGTCGTGCCCAACCGGCGCAGGAGCTCGGCGAGCTCGGCTCGCAGCTGGCGCCGCAGCGAGGCGTCGAGCGCCGACAGCGGCTCGTCGAGCAGCAGCAGGGCCGGCCGGGGTGCGAGCGCCCGCGCCAGCGCCACCCGCTGCCGTTCGCCGCCCGAGAGCTCGGCCGGGCGGCGGCCGAGCAGCGGTCCGAGTCCCAGCAGCGCCGCGAGCTCGCGCACCCGCGGCCCGATCTCGCCGCGCGGCAGCCGGTGGCGCCCGGTGGTGAGGCCGAAGGCGACGTTGTCCGCCACCGAGAGGTGCGGAAAGAGCGCGTAGCTCTGGAAGACGACGCCGACGTTGCGCCGTTCCGGGGGCACGCCGGCCATGTCCGTGCCCGCGAACCGGATGCGCCCCGTTGCCGGCGCCAGCAGTCCGGCGACCAGCGCCACCAGGGTCGATTTGCCCGACCCCGAAGGGCCGATGACCACCGTGATCCCGCCATCGGCCAGCGCCAGAGACACGCCGGCCAGCACCTGCTGCCGCTCGTAGGCGAACGCCACCTCCTCGAGATCGACCCTCACGGTTGCGCACCTCGCTGCAACTCCGCTCCGCCCAGCGCCTGGATGGCCGCCACCGCCGGCACCACCGGCAGCAGAAAGACGAGGGTGGCGGCCGCCGCCACCGGGAAGGAGTTGGTGGTGTAGGTCAGGTAGAGCGCGGCGGGAAAGGTCTGGACGCTGGGCGTGGCGAGCAGGAAGCTGACGTTGAACTCCCCCCACGAGACCGCGAAGACCAGCAGCGCGGAGAGCACGAGCGCCGGCGCCAGCAGCGGCAGCACCAGGCGGCGGACGATCGCGATCCGCCCGGCCCCCAGGGTGCGGGCGGCGGCCTCGAGCCGCGGGTCGTGGCTCTCCAGGGCGTTGCCGACCGTCTTGACCACCAGCGGCACCGTGTAGACCAGATGCCCGGCGGCGAGCAGCGCGAAGCGTGGCGCGCCGCCCGCCGTCTCGATCAGCGCCAGCGCCAGGGCGATGCCCGGGACCGCCAGCGGCGTTACCGCCGCCGCTTCCACCCAGCGGGAGCCCGGGAAGGGACGGCGGCGGAAGGCGTAGGCGGCCGGCGCGCCCAGCAGCAGCGCGAGCGGCGCCACCACGGCGACGATCTGCAGCGAGCGCAGCAGGTTGCCGCCCCAGAGCCCGAGCACGTAGGCGAACAGCTCGCCGGTGCCCTGGACCGGCGTGCCCTCGGAGCGCAGGCCATACCACGGCGAGCGCGAGAAGGCGCCGGCGATGGTGATGGCGATCGGCGCCGCCAGGATCGTCGCGATCAGCGCCGTCCAGAGGATGCCGAGCCGGCGACTCAAGGTGGTTTTCGCCTTCCGGTCCGTGCCGCCGCCAGCCGGTCCACCGTCACCGTGATGAGCGCCAGCAGCAGGCAGAGCGCGCCGGCGACGGCATCGTTCGAGAAGCCGGTGAGCTCGGTGTAGATCTCCACCGGCGCCACGGTGAACCGTCGCGCGAGGATCAGCGCGACGCCGAACGAACCCATCGACGCCGAGAAGGTGAGCGCGAAGCTCGAGCTCAGCGCCGGGGCGAGCAGCGGCAGCCGCAGGCGCAGCAGGCGCTCGCCGAGGCCGGCGCCGAGCGTGCGCGCCGCCGCGTCGAGGTCGGACGGAAAGCTGCGGAAGGCGGCCTCCAGGGTCAACACCGCCCGCGGCACCTCGAAATAGAGATAGGCGGCGAAGAGTCCAGCCGAGGTGTAGGCGGCGCCGGCCAGCAGCCCGCGCCCGGTCAGCCAGCGCAGCAGCTCCGGGACGGCGCCGATCCGGCCCAGCATCACCACCATCAGGAAACCCACCAGCACGCCGGAGAAGCTGAGCGGCAGCGCCATGGCGGCGCGCAGCAGCCGGCGACCGGGGAAACGCTCGCGCGCCAGCACCCAGGCGGGCGTGAGCGAGAGCAGGACCGCCGTACCGCCGGCGGCCGCCGAGATCAGCAGCGAGTTGACCAGCGCGTTGCGGTAGCGGCCCGCCGCGAGCACCTCCCGGAAGGCGGCGCCGCCCGGGGCGGTGACCGCCGCCGCGACCAGGTGCGAGAAGGGCCAGAGCACCAGCACGGCCAAAAAGAGCATCAGCGGCAGAGCCAGCAGGAACCCGGACCAGGCGCCGGAGCCCGCGCCGCGCCCGGACCGCCGCCCCCGCGGCGCTGCCGCCGTCACCTCACGCCGCCGTCGGCCGGGCCCGGCGGGCATGCCACGTGCCCGGCGCGCCGTGAAGCCGGGTCGTCGTCATCGCCCGGCGCCGCGGATCTCGTCGAGCCATGCTCTCTTGAGGGCGTCGGCAGCGGCGGCCATGCGCGCCAGGTCGAGCGACCGCGCCCGAGCGTACTCCGTCGCGGGGAGGAACCTGGCGCCGACGTCGGCAGGCATGGCCCCCGCCAGCACCGGCCGAAAGAAGGCCCTGGCGAATTCCGCCTGTGCCTCGTGACCGAGCAGCCAGTCGAAATACCGGCGGGTCTCCTCGGGGTGCGGCGCCCCCTTGACCATGCCCATCACCAGCGGCATGGTGAAGCTGCCTTCCTTGGGGATCACCACCTCGACCGGTCCGCCGTCGACGTAGCGCATCTTGTAGCCGTTGCCGTCGGCGTTGATCCAGATCGGGACCTCGCCGCGCAGCACGGCGTTGTAGATCGACTCCCGCGGATAGGAGGAGACGTTGGCGTCGAGGCGCTTCAGGTAGGCGAGGCCCGGCTTGAAGTTGGCGTCGTTGCCGCCCATCAGCAGGTTGAGGCCGTAGATCAGGGTGTAGGATGTGCCGCCCCAGGTCGGGTCGTCGTAGGCCACCTTCCCCTTGTAGACCGGGTCGAGCAATTGCTGCCAGGAGCGGGGAACCGGCGCCTCGCCGAGAGCCTTGGTGTTGACCAGAATGGCGATGGCGCTGGTATGGACCGTCCACCATAGGCCGGCCGGATCCTTGAGCTCGGCGGGAATCGACTCCCAGCCCTTCGGCTTGTACGGCTGGTGCAGCCCTTTCGCCGCCGCCTGGAAGCCGATCGCGCCGGAGTAATAGGCGCAGTCCGCGACCGGATGATCGCGTTCCCTTTCGAGCGCGGCCATGGCGACCGAGGAGCCCTTGGGATCGGGCGGGACGGTGACGCCGGCGACCTTCTTGTAGAGTGCGGTGACGCTGCCCCAGTTCGCGTAGTTGGGGATGCAGTCGTACTGGATGACGACCCGGTCGGCCGCCGCGGCGATCACCAGGCCGGCGACGAGACCCGCGCCGGCAAGCACCAACCTCGAGCCGTGGCGCCTCATTGCGGCTGGCATTCTACTGTAGCTGCCGCGGCCGGATTGGCGCTGGGTCCAGGGCGGAGCGCAGGGGTCCGGCCAGGAGTCCGGCCCTCGGCATGTTTTTGGCAATCCGCCACACGGCCGAGACCGTCGGCGACCGCGGTGGCTCGCCTTGGGGACTTGCCTTAGTTTGATCAGTATGATTTGATACTTTGACCTTTCAAATTGAAAGGTCGATACCGGAGCGGGCAGGGGCAGGGCCGGGCAGGGCAGGGCAGCAGCACCGCACCTGACGAGGAGGAGAGCGCATGACGGGACCGAGGTGCGGGCTGCCGGGCAGGACTGCCGGGCGCCGCGGTACGAAGGCGGGCCGGGGCGTCGCGGCGCCGGCCGCCCTGTTGCTGCTGCTGCTGCTGCTGTTACCGTCGGCGGCGCCCGCGGCCACCGACGATGGCGCCCAGCCGAAGCCGGCGCCGGACGCTCCGGCCAGCCCGCCGGCCGAGCAGCGCTTCTACTCCTCCCTGCCCGACTGGGTGCCACGCCTGCTCGGCGCGCAGTTCACCTACATCGGCCAGCGACTGATCGCCTTTCCCGCCGCCTACTCCGGACCGCACAGCCTGAAGAGCACCGGCGACCAGCAGGCGACCGACACCTACGGCTTGTACTTCGGCTCTCGGCTGACGCGCCACCTGCAGGACTACCTCGACCTCGAGATGGCGCGCGGCCACGCGGTCAGCAACGCCAACGGCCTCGGCGGCCTGACCAATGGCGACGTCATCCGCCAGGGGACCGCGAACCTCGGGATGGGGCCCTACATCGCCCGCGCCTACCTGCGTTACCTGCTCCCCCTGGGCAGCGAGACGGCGCCCGTGGAGCGCGGCATGGGCCACTTCCCCGGTCCGGAGCCGACCACCCGCCTCGAGATCAAGGCGGGGAAATTCGCCCTGACCGACGATCTGGATCAGAACCGGTATGCCAACAGCACCCGCACGCAGTTCCTGAACTGGGGGTTGTTCAACGGCACCGCCTGGGACTACGCCGCCGACACCCGCGGCTACACCTTCGGCGTGCTGGCCGCCTGGGTGCATCCGACCTGGACGCTGCGGGCAGCCAGCGCCCAGATGCCGACCGCGGCCAACGGCAACGTCTTCGACCAGCACTTCGACCGGGCGCGCGGCGACAACCTCGAGTTGCAACTCGGCCCCTACCGCCAGGGGACGATCGTGCGCCTCCTCGCCTACGAGAACCATGGCCGCATGGGGATCTATCGCCAGGCGATCGACCAGGGCCTCGCGGCCGGCGTGCCGCCCGACATCGCCGCCGACGATCGCGAAGGGCGCCACAAGGTGGGCTTCGGCCTGAACCTCGAGCAGCCGCTGGCCGATAACGGCGATACCGGCGTCTTCCTGCGCCTCGGCTGGAACGACGGCCGCACCGAGGACTTCGTCTTCACCGAGGTCGACCGCCAGGCGAGCGGCGGCCTGCAGGTGGCCGGCAACGCCTGGCACCGCCCCGACGATCGCCTCTGCCTGGGCGCCACCCTGCACGGCCTCTCCCGCGACCACCGCGACTACCTGGCCGCCGGCGGCCTCGGCTTCCTGCTCGGCGACGGCGCCCTGAACTACGGGTGGGAGGAGATCCTCGAGCTCTACTACCGCATCCAAGTGGCCAAGCTCTGGCAGCTCAGCCCCGACGTCCAGTACATCCGCGACCCCGGCTACAACCGCGACCGCGGGCCGGCCACCGCCCTAAGCCTGCGCGTCAACTGGCACTGGTAGCCGCCGGGCGTCGAGAGCGCCGGCAACCGCAGAAACGATTAAGCCGTTAATGATTAGGCCATAAAACTGCGGCAAGAGACACGATAATCAATTTACAACGCAACTGCATCCATCCATCTCGGCCAAAGATTCTGTGGCACCCCTGGCTGTCCTCCGAATGTGCGATTCACTCAGCGAAATAAGCGCTCAATGAAGCTGAGCAATCCTCCGTGTTCGTAGTTTCAGGAGAACGGAGATTATCAGGCATAAACAGGTAAGGAAGCTGATCACTGGAAGAACGGCAACTTGCCAGAAGGCGAGCGTAGCAAGAACGGCGCCAAGAAGCGAGACCACGGAAGCAACAACCAGGCTTGGTACTAGCCAAAGCTGCACGCTGCGAAGTGACAACCATCGGTCTTGTCCCAGGACGGCGCAGACGTAGCCTGGTGCCGAGCAAATTCCTAAGGCTACGCTCGCTGTTATCAGCCAATACAAGTCCTTGAACCACGAGGTGGCATGACCTAAGTCTGGTCCAGAGCCGAGAACGAGTGGCAGCGCCAGCAGGATAGATGCCGCCGGAGCTACTGCAGAGAACAATAAGAGCATTATCCGCAGTACCAGAGTCACCCTGAGCGCACTGGCGTCATGCTTGAAGCGATCCAAGGAATCTTCGCAGCCGTACCGCACGGTCCTCTTCCTGACTCTTACTGTTGCCCCAGTACGTTGATTCCCCAACCGAAGCATACGGCGTAACAGTACGCGTGGCAGCGAGTATGTATCGGCGACGAAAAATCGACCGTTGCGGGGTCGTTGGCGCCGCCGGAACAGAGGTTTGGGTTGCAGGCCTTCCTGAGGCCAAAGCTGACTGCGTCGCAATCTTGAAGGCACTGCCTCGTGCATCGAGGCCAACCCTCAAAATCGTGGAGGCCGTGCTTGGCGGGCTGAGGCGGCTTGGCGAAGCTGTTGCACCAGAAGGGCGCTGTCTTGCAGTAGTAAGTTCCGCCACACTGCGCACAGCGGGTGTCGTAGTAGGAGCAGTCGCTGGTCCCGTAGAGTCCTGCGGGGTCGGTAAGCCGCAGGGGATTGGCGCGAACATAAGCATAGGCCTGCTGTCCGCCCACAGTAAAGGCAAAAAGGAATAAATCTGGTGTCGTGTACCGACCTGTGTCGTGTTCGTACCAGCGGTTTAGATTGTAGTACAACCCAGATCTGAGCTTCGAGTTGTCCCAGGTCGCGTCGTCCCACTGACCCGGTAGCCGCAGGAAGATCCCTGAGCTCTGCGCGGTCGGTGCCGTGAAATCCCGGCCGAAAGGCTCGAACCCGCCGCTCCAAGTCGCCACCGCGGTGGTGGTCGACGCCAGGATCGGCGTGCCCAGGTGATCGACGGCCAGGTAGGTGAGCGTGGCGGTGGCCGGCGGGCCGTCGAGCTGCGCGATCGGGCGGCCGGCGAAGTAGAAGATGCGGGTCTGTGCTTGAATGGCCTTGGTGAAGAGGCTCTGCTGCTGGCGGTGGTAGAGCAGCCCGTCCGAGCCGTAGGTCGGCGTGGTCACCAGCGGCCCGCAAGCCGTGACGGCGTTGCGGGCGGCCGCGAGAAATCCGCGGCCGTCGTATAGCAGCGTGCTGTTGGTGCGCTGCGTCTCCTCCGTCATGCGGCTGAGCTTGCCGGCGGCGTCGGGCTGGAAGTCCAAGTGCGAGGTCGGTGCGGCTTCGAGGAGCACATTACCCGCAAGATCGTATTGGAAGTACTTGGTGCCGGCGCCGCTGGCGAGAGTGATCGTCTTGAGCAGCGGCGTGTCGCCCTGCGGGCTGGCGGCGTTGGCCTGGTAAGTGTAGGTGTCCAGAATACCGCTGCCGCGGTTCTCGCTCAACCGGTTGCCGATTCCAGGGGTTCGCGGTGACCCCGGTCGAGCCCGGGAAACCCGGCCCGCCGACGCCGCCACCACCGTAGCGCAAATGGGCGCCCGAGGCCTTGAAGGCGCAGCTCGCGCCGCCGCCACCGAGGCTGAAGCCGCAGCCCGAAGCGCCGCCCGCCGCCTCGCCGCCGCCCCCGCCGCCATCGCCCGCCGACGAGCCCAGCGACTTGCAGAGCTGGCAACCTCCGCCGCCCCCGCCCCCACCGGCGGCGCCGCTGTCCGGGCCGTTGCCCTTGCTGCCTGCGCCGGCCATCCGCTCGCCGCTGCCCCCGGCCCCGCCCGCGCCGCCCGGACTGCCCCCGGCCCCGCCGCCTTCCGAGCAGAAGTCCGGCGGCGGCGCCGGGCAGCCGGCGTTCCCGGTCAGGTCCAGCGGCACCGGCGTCGTCTTGGTGCAGAACGCCGGCACCGGCCCCGGCGGGCAGCTCGGGCAGTTCGCGCTCGGACAGCTGATCAGGTTGACCGTGTAGCTCGACGGCGTGCCGCACCGCACGCTGCCGGTCACCGTCACCGTCCCAAAGTCCGCTTGCAGCTCCTCGCCGGCGTAGCCGCACTCGCCCAGCAGCGAGTTGCCGCTGGTCAGCAGATCGACCTCCTCGAAGCTGTAGCCGAAATTGAAGAAGGTCGAGTTGACGTGGTTGCCCGGAAACTGCATGCCGATGGTGACGGTGATGCCGCAGGTCGTCGTCGTGGGATTGCATCCCGGGTCGACCGCGTAGGTCGGTCCCGAGGTCACCACCGGCGTCTGGCAGACGAAGCCGGAGCACTGCGCCGGGTTCAGGCCGTCGTTGCCGCCCGCGCCGTAGGTGATGTTCGAGCCCTGGCACACCGCGCCCTGGGCGAGCAAGGCCGCGCCGCCGCCGAGCCAGGCGGCGCCGGCCGCCATCAGCACCCACCAGGCAAGGCCGGCGCGCCAAGCCTGACCGACGCCGCTACGCGCGATCGGCCGACGCCCGCTCATCCAGCACTGGCGGCGGTGACCTCCTTGCCGGGTCCCGCCCAGGCTACCGCTCACTGGAAGTATCCGTTGACGTCGATCAGGAAATGGACCGTGCCGGCGGGGCTCAGGACCGCCAGCACGTTGAGGCTGCCGTCGCCGTTGCGCGACAGGCCCAGCACCGCGTTGTTGGCGATGACCGCGCCGGCGGCGAAGCTGATGTAGTTGGTCGGCGGCGCTGCCGCGTCGCCCGAATAGGCCACGAGCCCGCCGGCGCCCCCCGGCACCACCGCCGTGGCGTTGATCGACAGCGCCTTGGCGGTCTCCGGCACACCGCAGGCCGAGGCCAGCAGGGGGAAGTTGCGCACCCTGCCGCTCGCCAGGGCCGGGCCGCCGAACGGACCGGCGGCGTTGCGGGTATCGACCATGCGGCAAGGGATCTCCGCACCGGCCGGCGTGATCTGCGCCAGACCCCCGGCAGCGCCGAGCCAGGCGCCACCCAGGATCACCCACCCCAGCCGCTTTGGAAAAGGCCGCATCGCACGACCTCCCATGACCCATCGCCTCAACCTTCGACAATGCCGAGCGAAATTATATGACAGGCCTTGCGCGAGAGCGCGTAACGATCGCCCTTCGATCCAAGGCAACTGGGCACGCGTCCGGGTTGGTGTCCGTGTCGGTCGCGTTGAGTACCGCGGCTTCGGCACCTATGCCAAGGCCACACCGTCGCGCTGGCGGCACCTCGGCCTGGTTATCAGCTAGTGCCCGGAGAGCTGGGCGTCTTCGATGGCCATCACCTTGTCGATGTTGAAGATGACGGTTGCCTCCTCGTGGGTGTCGGTCTCGGCGGTGAGGACGTCGTAGCTGTGCCCGTCGGCGGTCACCAGGTCCTGCTTGGTGGACATCAGGCGATAGTGGTGCAGCACCGAGTACTCCTCGTCCACGGAGATCACCACGAAGGCGGTCTTGGGCGTCCTGCCGTCGCCGGAGGCGAGGATCGATTTCATCAGGCCGTCGCCCATGGCGCGATGCGGCGCGGCCTTCTCCGGCTGATGGCTCTTCTCGTAGGCGAGAGCGACGAACATGTGCGCGTCGATGTCCAGGTAGTTCTGCGCCAGGACCTGGTTGCCGATCTCGATCACCGCGGACCATTGGTCCTTGTGCAGGGCGTCGAACATCTTCTTGCGCAACACGGGGTCGGCCGCGCTCGCCTTGGCCAGACGATTGGCAGAGGCCATGCGCAGGGCCGTGAAATCGAGCCCGCGGTCTCCCCGCCGCGCCATCTCCAGCAGGCTCTGGTAGGTCGGCTGCGCGGGTGCGGCATACGCGGCCCTCGGCGCCAATGCGCCCTGGACGACCATCGACATGCCCAACCCCAGAATCCCCAGAACCCTCGTTGCAAGCATCGGCGTCTCCTCGCGCGGCCTGCCGCCGCTGTCCTCGTGACGTCCAACCACGCCCTGACTTCCTTCTTATAGACAGGTGGCGCGCGCCGGCGGTTCCCGAACCGCACCGCGGGCGCGGCTCGACCGGGGCGCCAAGCAGGGACCCGCCTGCCGCCCGGCCCGTCGCCGCTTCAGATCTCGATGCAGATCTTGCCGAAGTGCCGCCCCGCCGCCATGTGCTCGAAGGCGCCACGCGCCTCGGCCAGCGGGAAGGTGCGATCGATCACCGGTTGCAGCCGATGCAGCGCCACGGCGCGGTTCATCGCCTCGAAGCTGGCCCGCGAGCCGACCAGCACCCCCTCCACCCGCACCCGCCGCATCTGGATCGCGGGGATCGAGATCTCGGCGGCGTTGCCGGAGAGCACCCCGATCAGCGCGATGCGGCCGCCGACCCGCACCGCTTGCAGGGACTGCGGCAGGGTCGCCGCGCCACCGGTCTCCAGCACGTGGTCGGCACCCTCTCCTCCCGTCAGCTCCTTGACCCTCGCCCCCCACTCCGGCACCTCCCGGTAGTTGATGCCGGCCGCCGCGCCGAGCTGCTTGGCCCGCTCGAGCTTCTCGTCGCTGCTGGAGGTGATGATCACCCGGGCGCCGGCCAGCACCGCCAGCTGCAGGGCGACGATCGAGACGCCGCCGGTGCCGAGCAGCAGCACCGTCTCGCCGGCCTTCAGGCCGTGGCCGCCTTCGATCATGGCGGTCCAGGCGGTCACCGCCGCACAGGGCAGGGTCGCCGCCTGGGCGTCGGTCAGGTGGGCCGGGGTCTTCACCAGACCCTCCTCGCCGAGCACCACCTGCTCGGCCAGCATGCCGTCGAGGGGCCCCCCGAGCGTCGTCCTCACCATGTCGCGGGCGGGCTCGCCGGCGATCCAGCCCTGGGCGAAGATGGCGCAGACACGGTCGCCGGGCCGGACCCGCGAGACGCCCTCGCCCACCGCCACCACCTCGCCGGCGCCATCCGAGCAGGGGATCAGCGGCAGCTTCTGCTTGGGGTTGTAGCGGCCGGTGGCCATCAACAGGTCGCGGTAGTTGAGCGAGGCGGCGCGCACCCGCACCAGCGCCTGGCGGTGTCCTGGCTGGGGGTCGGGGCGCTCGACCAGGGCCAGATGATCGAGGCCGAAGCCGTCGCGGATCTCGACGGCGCGCATCAATGCTCCTCTTCCAGCGCGCCGCGCATGCTCGCCAGCAGCTCGGCGGCCCTGGACTCGGCCAGGCTGCCCGCCGGCCAGCCGATGGGCAGGCCGTCGCGGCCGGACCTGGGGATGATGTGGAAATGGACGTGCATCACCACCTGGCTGGCGTGCCGGCCGTTGTTCTGCAGCACGTTGTAGGCGGTGGCGCCGGTGGCGCGCAGCACGGCGCGGCAGAGGCGGGGCAGGACCCGCCCGAGCGCCGCCGCCGACTCGTCCGACAGCTCGTGCAGATGCGCCTTGCGCTCCTTCGGGATCACCAGGGTGTGGCCGTCCGCCAGCGGCCCGATGTCGAGGAAGGCCAGCACGTGCTCGTCCTCGTAGACCCGGTAGCAGGGGATCTCGCCGGCGAGGATCTGGTCGAAAACGGTGATCTGCGGCTCGCTCATGGGCGGCCATTGTACCGCCGGGGGCGGTGCGGGCGCCCGCGCGGCTTGCAAGCCCCCAGACCGGTTGCTACAGTGCGAGTCAAAAGGGCGTCCAGCTCTCTCACGACTCTTCTGCGGAGGCCTCTATGAAGAGCTTCACCGTTCTCGGCAGAGCCGTCTGCACCGCTGCCATTCTCTGCCTTGCCGCCAGCGGCCTGCCCGCGCAGCCGACCTCCGGCCCGGAGATCAAGATCGGCGGCATCTTCGACCTGACCGGCATCACCTCGGACGTCGGCAAGTCCTACGCCCAGGGCGTGCGTGACGCGGTCGAATGGACCAACGCCCACGGCGGCGTCAACGGCAAGCGGCTGAAGCTGGTGGACGCCGACTACGGCTACAAGATCCCGGAGGCGATCGCCCTCTACAAGCGGCTGGTCAACGACGAGAAGGTGGTGCTGATCGCCGGCTGGGGCACCGGCGACACGGAAGCCCTGCGCGAGCAGACGGCGAGGGACAAGATCCCCTACGTCTCCGCCTCGTTCTCCGCCCACCTCAGCGATCCCGCCAAGAACCCTTACAATTTCTTCATCGCGCCGACCTACTCCGACCAGCTGCGGGCGTGGCTGCTGTGGGTCAAGGACGACTGGAAGGACAAGTCGCGCCACCCCAAGGTCGCGGCCCTGTTCGGCGACAACGCCTACGGCCGCTCGCCGCTCGACGCCGGCAAGGCCTTCGCCAAGGAGAACGGCATCGATTGGGTGTACGACGGCGTGCTGCCGGGCGCCTTCCAGGACGCCACCAGCCAGCTGCTCACCATGCAGCAGGCCGGCGCGGACTACGCCTTCATCAACGTCACCACGACCAGCACCTCGATCATCCTCAAGGACGCCGCCAAGCTCGGCCTCAAGACCAAGTTCGGCTCCAATCCCTACGGCTTCAGCGAAGCGCTGCCGGCGGTCGCCAGGGAAGCCGCCGAGGGCGTCACCGGCGTGATGGCGAATCCCCCCTACGGCACCAACGTCCCGGGCATGAAGCGGATCCAGGACTTCGCCAAGGGCGCGCCGCACGACGCGCTCTACGTGCGCGGCTGGGCGTCCACCGCGGTGCTCGTCGAAGGCCTCAAGCGCGCCGACAAGGCCGGCCAGCTCAACGGCGAAGGGATCAAGAGCGCCCTCGAGTCGATCCGCAACCTCGACCTCGGCGGCATCGCCTGCAACGTCACCTACACCCCGACCGACCACCGCCCCTGCACCACCACTCCGATCTATCAGGTCAGGAACGGCACCCTGGTCAAGGTCAAGGACTACGACCTGCCCCGCAAGAGCGAATGGCTCGGCATGTAGCGCCTGCCGGCCGCGGGCGGCCCGGCCGCCGCGGACCGCGCGGCCGATGACCGCCCCGGCATGCTCGAGGTCGACAACGTCGAGGTCGTCTACGACCGCGCCATCCTGGTGCTCAAGGGCATCTCCCTGGCGGTGCGGGAGGGGCAGCTGGTGGCCCTGCTGGGGCCCAACGGCGCCGGCAAGAGCACCCTGCTCAAGGCCATCTCGGGCCTGCTGAAGTCGGAGGAAGGCGAGGTCACCGACGGCTCCATCCGCTTCCTGGGCAGGCGCATCGACCGCGAGGAGCCCGAGGCCATCGTCCGCGCCGGCATCTTCCAGGTGATGGAGGGGCGGCGGGTCTTCGAGGACCTGACCGTCGACGAGAACATCCTGATGGGCGCCTTCACCCGCGCCGACCGGGCCGGCATCAAGCGCGACCACGCGCTGGCGTTCGACTACTTCCCCCGCCTCCGCGAGCGCCGCCGCCAGCTCGCCGGCTATCTCTCGGGCGGCGAGCAGCAGATGCTGGCCATCAGCCGCGCGCTCATGGCGCGCGCCCGGCTGATGCTGCTCGACGAGCCGTCGCTCGGCCTGGCGCCCTTGCTGGTCAAGGACATCTTCGCCATCATCCGCAACATCAACCGGCAGGAGAAGACCACGATCCTGCTGGTCGAGCAGAATGCCAGCCTGGCGTTGGCGATTGCCGATTTCGGCTACGTCATGGAGAACGGCCGCGTCGTGCTCGACGGCGACGCCGCGAAGCTCGAGGCCAACGAGGACGTGAAGCGCTTTTACCTGGGCGGCGCCGCCGGCGGCGATCGGCGAAGCTATCGCGACCTCAAGTTCTACAAGCGGCGCAAGCGCTGGCTGTCGTGAAGCGCGCCCGCCGCCGGCCGGGCGCCGCGAGGCGCCCGCGCCGCGCCTGAATCGAGGTCGACGCGATGCCCTTGCCGCGCCCCGGCACCATCCTCGACGCGGAGCTGGAATCGCCGGCGCCGGCGGACCGGCTCGCCTACCTGGAGCAGCGGCTGCGCCAGACGGTCGCCCATGCCTTCGCGCACGCGCCGCGCTTCCGCCGCGCCATGGCTGCCGCCGGCATGGCGCCGCACGACGTGCAGCGCCTGGGGGACCTGGCGCGGCTGCCGGTGATCGCCAAGGCGGAGCTGCCGGCGCTGCAGGCCGCGGAGCCGCCGTTCGGCGGCCTGGCGGCGGCGCCGGTCGGGAGCCTGCAACGCATCTTCGCCTCGCCGGGCAACATCTTCGATCCCCAGGGACCGGGACGGGATCACTGGCGCTTCCGGCCGGCGCTGGCAGCCGCCGGGTTCCGCGCCGGCGACGTCGTGCTCAACACCTTCGCCTACCACCTGACGCCCGCCGGCTTCATGTTCGACGACGCGCTGCGCGCCCTGGGCTGCGTGGTGGTGCCCACCGGACCCGGCCATACCGAGCAGCAGGCGCGGATCGCGGCCCACCTCGGCGCCACCGGCTACGTGGGCACGCCGAGCTTCCTCCACGCCATCCTCGCGCAGGCGGCCACGGCAGCCGTGCCGCTGCGGTTCGCGGTGGCCTTCGTCACCGCCGAGATGCTGCCGGAGTCGCTGCGCCACGAGTTGGAGACCGCTCACGGCATCCGCGTGCTGCAAGGCTACGGCACCGCCGACGCCGGCCTGCTGGCCTACGAGTGCCCGGAAAAGCAGGGCCTGCACCTGCATCCCGAGACGATCGTGGAGGTCCTCGACCCGGCGACCCGGGAGCCGGTGGCGCCGGGCGAGCCGGGAGAGGTGGTGGCGACGATCTTCGACGAGACCTATCCCCTGATCCGCTTCGCCACCGGCGATCTCAGCACCTTCCTGACCGACCGGCAGTGCCCCTGCGGCCGCACCGCGCCGCGGCTGGCGGGCATCCTGGGCAGGGTCGGCGACGCGGTCAAGGTCAGGGGGATGTTCGTGCACGCCGGCGAGATGGGGGAGGTCGCCAAAGGCTTCCCCGAGGTGGCCAGGCTACAGGCGGTGGTGACGCGCGCGGCGCACCAGGACCAGCTGCGCTTCCTGGCGGAGCTCGTCGCCGACGCGCCGGCCGAGGGGCTGGCGGAGCGCCTCGCCGCGGCGCTGCGCGAGCGGCTGATGGTGCGCGGCGAGGTGGAGATCGTCCCGCCCGGGACCATTCCGGCGGCCGCGAAGAAGATCGACGACCGGCGGACCTGGGAATAGCCCATGGCCGCGCCGATGCTGGAGATCAGCGACCTGACGCTGCGCTTCGGCGGCGTCACCGCCCTGCAGGAGGTCAGCTTCGCGGTCGAGAGCGGCGCCATCCACGCCATCATCGGCCCCAACGGCGCCGGCAAGACCAGCCTGCTCAACGCCGTCAGCGGCGTCGTCCGCCCGCAGCAGGGCCGCATCCTGCTGGCCGGCGCGGACGTCACCCGGCTGTCGCCACATGCCCGCACCCGGCTGGGCCTGGCGCGCACCTTCCAGAACATCGCGCTGTTCAAGGGCATGACGGTGCTGGACAACCTGCTGATCGGGCGCCACACCCACCAGCGCTGCGGCATCTGGCGGGGCGGCGTCTACTGGGGCCCGGGCCGGCAAGAGGAGGTGGCGCAGCGCCTGGTGGTGGAGGAGATCGTCGACTTCCTCGAGATCCAGCACATCCGCAAGCAGCTCGTGGGCACGCTCGCCTATGGCTTGCAGAAGCGGGTGGAGCTGGCGCGGGCGCTGGCGCTGGAACCCAAGGTGCTGCTGCTCGACGAGCCGATGGCCGGGATGAACGCCGAGGAGAAGGAGGACATGGCGCGCTTCGTCATCGACGCCAACGAGGACCGCGGCACGACGGTGGTGATGATCGAGCACGACATGGGCGTGGTGATGGACGTCTCGCATCGGATCGTGGTGCTCAACTTCGGCCGCAAGATCGGCGACGGCACGCCGGAGGAGGTGAAGCGCGATCCCCGCGTGCAGCATGCCTACCTCGGCCAGGAAGACGCCGCCGACCTGGCGCCGGACCGCGCGAGGGGAGCGTAGTGGCGGAGCTGGACACCTTCCCCAAGCTGCTGGCCGCGGCCGCCACGCGGTTCGGCGCCCGCACGGCGCTGCGCGAGAAGGATCTCGGAATCTGGCAGGCCACCAGCTGGCGGCAGTACCACGACCACGTGCGCGATCTCGGGCTGGGCCTGATCGATCTCGGCATGCGGCGCGGCGACAAGGTCGCGATCATCGGCGACAACCGCCCGGAGTGGGTCTACGCCGAGCTCGCCGCGCAGGGCGCCGGCGGCACCTCGGTCGGCATCTACCAGGATTCCAACCTCGCCGAGGTGGCCTACGTCATCGACCACGCGGACGCGACGTTCGTGGCGGCCGAGGACCAGGAGCAGGTGGACAAGATCCTCGAGGTGATCGAGCGGCTGCCGAAGGTCAGGCAGGTCATCTACAGCGATCCGCGCGGCATGCGCCACTACCGGCATCCGGCGCTGATCCGCTTCGCCGAGGTGGAGGAGAGAGGGCGCGCGCTCGGGCGCCGCCGGCCGGAGCTGTGGGCCGAGAGCGTCGCCGCCGGCCGCGGCGACGACGTGGCGATCCTCTGCTACACCTCGGGGACGACCGGCTTCCCCAAGGGCGCGATGCTCACCTACCGCAACCTGCTGACCATGGCCGCGAGCCTCGACCAGGTCGACGCCAAGCTGCCGGACGACGAGCTCGTCTCCTTCCTGCCGCTGGCGTGGATCGGCGAGCAGATGATGGCGCTCGCCGCCGGCCTGACGCTCGGCTTCACCGTCAACTTCCCCGAAGAGCCGGCGACGGTGATGCAGGACATCCGCGAGATCGGCCCGCACATCATGTTCGCGCCGCCGCGGATCTGGGAGAACCTCAACTCCATGGTGCAGGTGAAGATCATGGGCACCACGCGCGCCAAGCGCCTGATGTACGAGCTGTGCATGCCGGTGGGTTACCGGGTCGCCGACCTCCGCTTCCAGCGGCGGCCGGTGCCACGGCGGTGGCGCGCCGCCTGGCGGCTCGCCCACTGGCTGCTCTTCCGGGCGCTCAAGGACCGGCTCGGCCTCACCAACGTCCGCAGCTGCTCGACCGGCGGCGCCGCTCTCGGCCCCGAGGTGTTCCGCTTCTTCCACGCGCTCGGCGTGCCGCTCAAGCAGATCTACGGCCAGACCGAGATCAGCGGCATCTCCTGCATCCACGCCGACGGCGACGTCCGCTTCCACACCGTCGGCCGCCCCATCCCGGGGACCGAGATCGCCATCTCCGAGCAAGGCGAGATCCTGTCGCGCAGCCCGTCGGTGTTCACCGGCTACTACAAGAACGACGCCGCCACCCGCGAGACGCTGGCCGGCGGCTGGCTGCACTCGGGCGACGCAGGCTACCTGACCGACGACGGCCACCTGGTGGTCATCGACCGCCTGCGGGACGTCATGCGGCTCGCCGGCGGCGCCAGCTTCTCGCCGCAATACCTCGAGAACCGGCTCAAATACTCGCCCTACGTCAAGGAAGCCGTGGTCACCGGCAAGGACCGGCCCTATCTCGCGGCGATGCTGTGCATCGACCTGGGCATCGTCGGCAAGTGGGCGGAGCGCCACCAGCTCGGCTACACCACCTACACCGACCTGGCCGCCAAGGACGAGGTCTACGCGCTGCTGCAGGGAGAGGTGAAGAAGGTCAACGAGACCCTGCCGGCGGCGGCGCGGATCCGCAAGTTCGTGCTGCTGTACAAGGAGCTCGACGCGGACGACGAGGAGCTGACGCGCACCCGCAAGGTGCGGCGCGCCTTCGTCGAGGAGCGCTACCAGGAGGTGATCGGCGCGCTCTACGGCGACGCCCGCCAGGTGCCGATCGACGCCGAGATCCGCTACCAGGACGGCAAGACCGCACGCATCAGGACGACGCTGCAGATCCGCGAGCTGGCCCCGGCACCGGCCGGCGGCCACGGCGGCGCCAGCGGCCACGGCCACGGCCGCGGCGACGGCGACGGCGACGATCGATCATGAACTTCTTCCTGCAGCTGGCGATCAACGGCCTGGTGGTGGGCAGCATCTACGCGCTGGTGGCGATGGGCTTCGTGATCATCTACAAGGCCACCAGCGTGCTCAACTTCGCCCAGGGCGAGTTCCTGCTGCTCGGCGCCTACGGCAGCCTGGTGCTGTTGACCCGGTTTCACCTTCCGCTCTACGCCGCCGTGCTGCTGACGCTGGCGCTCGCCGCCGTCCTCGGCCTGGCGATCGAACGCTTGATCCTGCGACCGCTGGTCGGCGAGCCGGTGATCTCGGTGATCATGGTGACGCTGGGCCTTTCGAGCATCCTGCGGGCGGTGGTGCAGGGGATCTGGGGCACCGACACCCGGCCGTTCCCGGAAGTCTTCCCCAGCGCGCCGCTGATGCTCGGCCAGGTGCCGGTGTCGCGGGCGTACGCGTGGAGCCTCGGCTGCGTCGGCGGCCGGCTGGTCGCGTTCAGCCTGTTCTTCAAGTATTCCCGCCTCGGCATCGCCATGCGCGCCACGGCGTTCTCGCAGCAGGTGGCGCTGTCCATGGGCATCTCGGTGCGGCGCATTTTCGCGCTGGCCTGGGCGATCGCGGCGGTGGTGTCGGCGGTCGGCGGCATCCTGCTGGGGGCGGTGCGCACCGGCGTCGACCAGTCGCTGGCGCTGATCGGCCTCAAGGTCCTGCCGGTGGTGATCCTGGGCGGGCTCGACAGCGTCCCGGGCGCCATCGCCGGCGGCCTGTTGATCGGCGTGCTGGAGAACCTGGCCGGCGGCTACCTCGATCCGCTCTGCGGCGGCGGCGTGAAGGAGGTCGCGCCGTTCGTGATCCTGGTGGCGATCCTGATGATCAAGCCATACGGGTTGTTCGGCAAGGTGCGGATCGAGCGCGTCTGACGCGCGCTCTGGTGCCGACGCGAGAGGAGGGCTGCCGGCGATGATGCGGTGCGGCGATTTCAAGACGTCCTACGCCGACGACATGGCGATCTTCGATTCCGGCTTCGCGCGGTGGGGCCTGGGGTTGCTGCTGCTCGCGCTGCTCGCCGTGCCGGCGTTCGCCAGCGGCTACTGGATGGACGTGGCCAACCGCATCGGCATCGCCGTCATCGCCGCCCTGGGGCTCAACATCCTGACCGGCTTCACCGGCCAGATCTCGCTGGGCAACGCCGCCTTCATGGCGGTCGGCGCCTACGCCACCGCCTACCTGGACGGCCACCTGGGATTGCCGCTCCCGGCGGTGATCCCGCTCGCCGGCGCCCTGGCCGCGGTGGCCGGCATGATCTTCGGCGTGCCCTCGCTGCGGCTCAAGGGGCTCTACCTGGCGATGGCCACCCTGGCGGCGCATTTCATCGTCGAGTTCGTGGTCACTCACTGGCACGCGGTCACCGGCGGCGTCAACGGCCTGAGCGTGCCCGCGGCCGGGCTGTTCGGCCGCGCTCTCGATTCCGACGCCAAGCTGTTCTATCTGATCTTCCCGCTGACCTGCCTGCTGGTGCTCTTCGCCAAGAACCTCTTCCGCACCAAGGTCGGCAAGGCGTTCGTCGCCATCCGCGACCAGGACGTCTCGGCGGAGGTCATGGGCGTCGACCTGTTCAAGTACAAGCTGCTCTCCTTCGGCGTCAGCTCCTTCTACGTCGGCGTCGCGGGCTCGCTGCTGGCCTACCAGGCCAAGTACATCAGCCCTGAGAATTTCCCCATCAGCCTGGCCATCGACTCGCTGGCGATGATCATCATCGGCGGCCTGGGCAGCGTGCTGGGCTCGATCCTGGGCGCGATCTTCATCACCGTCCTGCCCGAGCTGCTGCGCCTCGGCGCTGCGCGGCTGAGCGACGTCTTTCCCGGCATGGCCGGCCTGCTCGCCTCGCTGAAGCTGGGGGCGTTCGGCCTCGCCATCGTGCTGTTCCTGATCTTCGAGCCCGACGGCCTGGCGGCGCGCTGGCACAAGATCAAGACTTACTGGCGGCTCTACCCGTTCTCTTATTGACCGCCACCGCGGCGAAAGCGGTATCCGGGGCGGCTGGCTCTCATATTGCACTGCGCTCTGGGCATGAGCGCCGCCACCAGGGAAATTTCCTCGCAACTTCCTCTTGACACCGGCGAGAAGTCCGATACGCTTTCAGGTATGGACGAGATGGCGCCCGACCAACCTCCGAGTACCGGCGACAGCGTCGCCTTCGCGGACGTCTGGCGACCTGTGGGGATCATCCCCGTCTCCCGCGCTGTCCTTCCTCCCACCCACCTTCCACCCCCTGCCGCAAAATCCAGCGTAGTTCCCGGTAGCTCGCGGCAGCGGTTGACGCTCGTCTCGCCCGCGCACTGATCGCCATGCGCTCGGAGCCCCCCGGGAGACCCGGGGAACCGCCGCCGGTCGATCACCGATCCGGATCGCAGGCTCGAACCGGGCGGGGCCGCCGCGGCCTCGCCGGGCCGTGCCCAGCTTGCCAACGATTCACCCCTGTCGAGAACGGAGGACCCCGACGATGAAGCAAGAGGCGTTCGCCTCGGTTGTGGAACCGCTGACCGCCAGGCGCGAGGAGATCTGCGCCGTCGTCAACGACGGCTACGATCCCGCCACCTGGTCGGACTGGCGGTGGCAGATGCGCCACCGCCTTACCCGCCTCGATCAGTTCGAGCGCCTGCTGCGGCTCACCGAGACGGAGCGGCGAGGGCTGACGCTGGCGAGCGAGAAGTTCTCGGTCGCCGTGACGCCGTACTTCGCGGCCTTGATCGATCCCGAGGATCCGTCCTGCCCGATCCGCCGCCAGGTGGTGCCGGTGGAAGGCGAGCTGGTGGTCTCCCCGGGCGACATGACCGATCCCCTGGACGAGGACGGTTCCAGCGTCGTCGAGGGCCTGGTGCACCGCTATCCCGATCGCGTGCTGTTCCTGGTCCTCGACACCTGCGCCGCCTACTGCCGGTACTGCACGCGCAGCCGGCTGGTCAGCCAGGGGGAGCTCGAGCCGCTCGGCCGCCGTGTCGAAGCCGTGCTCGGCTATCTGCAGGCGCACCACGAGGTGCGCGACGTCCTGCTCTCGGGTGGCGATCCGCTGCTGATGTCGGACGCGACGCTCGACAAGCTGCTGGGCCGGCTGCGCGCCATCGAGCATCTCGAGTTCCTGCGCATCGGCACGCGCATCCCATGCTTCCTGCCGCAGCGCATCACGCCGGAGCTGGTGGCGGTGCTGCGCAAGCACCGGGTGTGGCTGTCGGTGCACTTCTGCCATGCGCGGGAGCTGACGCCGGAGGTGGCGCAGGCGGCCGACCTGCTGGCCGACGGCGGCATCCCGCTCGGCTGCCAGACGGTGCTGCTCAAGGGCGTCAACGACTCGGCGCCGGCGTTGCGCGAGCTGTTCCACGGCCTGCTCAAGCTGCGCATCCGGCCTTACTACCTGTACCAGTGCGATCCGGTGCTCGGCACCGGGCACCTGCGGACCTCGGTGGCCAAGGGGCTCGAGCTGATGGACCAGCTGCGCGGCCACACCACCGGTTACGCCGTGCCCACCTACGTCGTCGACGCGCCGGGCGGCGGCGGCAAGATACCGGTCCAGACCGACACCATCGTCGACCACGACCACGGCGTCTGGCAGCTGCGCAACTGGGCCGGCAAGGTCTACGGCTACCGCGATCCCGTCGAGGCGGACAGGGCGCGCTGACGGTGAGGGGAGAGCCCGGAGAGCCCGGAGAGAAGACACCGCGAGCGCTGCGTATCGCGCTGGCCTACGACCTCAAGGCCGACTACCTCGCCGCCGGCTTCTCGTCCGAGGCGGTGATGGAGTTCGACGACGAGGCGACGGTGGGCGGCCTGGCGGGTGCGCTCGCGGCGCTGGGCCATCGTCCCGAACGCGTCGGGCGCGGCGTCGAGCTGGCGCGCCGGTTGGCGGCCGGCGAGCGCTGGGACCTGGTGTTCAACATCGCCGAGGGGGTGAGCGGCCGCTCGCGCGAGGCGCAGGTGCCGGCGCTGTGCGAGATGTTCGAGCAGGCCTACACCTTCTCCGATCCGCTCACCGCCGCGCTGACCCTCGACAAGCCGCTGGCCAAGCGGGTGGTGCGCGACCTGGGCCTGCCGACGGCGCCGTTCGCGGTGGTCGGCGACGGCGCGGAGGCCGATGCGGTCGAGCTGCCGCTGCCGCTGTTCGTCAAGCCGATCGCCGAGGGCAGCTCGAAGGGGGTGAGCGGGCGCTCGAAGGTGACCTGCCGCGACGAGCTGCGCGCCTGCTGTGTTGAGTTGATCGCGGCCTTCGGGCAGCCGGTGCTGGTCGAGGCCTACCTGCCGGGCCGGGAGCTCACCGTCGGCATCGTCGGCAATTTCGGTAACGGTGGTGCGGCGCGGGCGCTGGCGACGATGGAGGTGACGTTCGTCCAGGGCAGCGACCGCGAGTTCTACACCGCGCTCAACAAGGGCGAGTACGAGGAGCGGGTCCATTACGCCCTGCTCGACGGCGAGCCGGTCGCGGTCCGCGCCCGCGAGATCGCGCTGGCCGCCTACGACGCCCTGGGCTGCCGCGACGCGGGGCGGGTCGACCTGCGTTGCGACGCGGACGGCGAGCCGCAGTTCCTGGAGATCAATCCGTTGCCCGGTCTGCATCCGGTCCGCTCGGACCTGCCGATCATGTGCAGGCTCGGCGGCGTCGGCTACCCGCGCCTGGTCGAGGAGATCCTCGACGCGGCGGCGCGGCGGTGGAGATTGTGGAGCTGAACGGTCCGCCGGCGCCGAGCACGTCGTGCCTGCGGCAGCGGCTGGCGCGGGTCGCGCGGGTGATCGTGGCCCACAACCCGGTGGGTCCGGCGGACGATCCTTCCACCTCGGACGTGCTCGCCCAGGTCGAGCTGGTGGCGGGGGCGCTGGCCGAGCTCGGGATCGCGGTGACGCGGCTGCCGATCGCCGGCTGGCGGATCTGGGAAGACCTTGCGGGCCTCGGGCTCGCGGGCGGCGCGGGAGACCCGGGCACGGTGGTGTTCAATCTGGTGGAGGCGCCACCCGGCCTGCCCGGCGTCCATCCCGCCACCGCCGCGGCGCTGGAGCTGCTGGGCCTGCCGTTCTCGGGATCGAGCGCGGCAAGTCTCTGGCTGTCCACCGACAAGCTGGCGACGCGGGCGGTGCTGGCAGCGAACGGCCTGCCGGTCGCGGCCGGGGGTCGCCTCGGGGCCGGTGGCCTTGGCGGCGCGGAGGTGTTCGATCGCGTGCCGGGGCCGTGGATCCTCAAGCCTTCATGCGAGGATGCCTCGCTCGGGCTGGACGGCGACGCCGTATGTGCCACCCGCGAGGCGGCGCTGGCGCGGGCGGCGGAGCTGGCCAGTCGATTCCCCGGCCAGCCTTTGGTGGTCGAGCGCTACCTGCCGGGCCGCGAGCTCAACGTCTCGCTGCTGGCCGGTCCGGACCAGGATTTGCCGCAGGCCCTGCCGGTGGCCGAGATCGAGTTCGTCGACTATCCGGCCGGCATGCCGAGGATCGTCGGCTACGAGGCCAAGTGGCAGCCGGAGTCGTTCGCCTACACCCACACGGTGCGGCGCTTCCCACCGGACATCGAGGCCGGCGACGCGGCGCTGCTCGCGGCGGCGCGCCGCCTCGCGGTCGCCGCCTGGCGCGCCTGCGGCCTCTCGGGCTATGGCCGCGTCGATCTCCGCCTCGACGAGCGTGGCGCGCCGCACGTGCTGGAGGTCAACGCCAATCCCTGTCTGGCCGCCGACGCCGGCTTCATGGCGGCCGCCGAGCAGGCCGGCCTGACCGCTGTCGAGGTCATCGCCCGAATCGTCGCGGCCGCGGTGGCGCGACACGACGGCCTGGCGAAACCACCGTGGCCGGCCGGGCTCGCGCCGCAGCCGGCAGCCGTGGTTGCCTTACCGGCCGCTGGTCTGCCCGGCCGCCGGGCGACGCGGCGATTGCGGGTCGTCGGCTAGACCGAAACGCCCTCCTTGATAGCAGGTGGTGCAGGCTAAGACGGTAGGGCCGCGGAGCAAGCAGTCCGAGGACGGCGCCCGGCGACAGGGCGTTAATGGCGCGAAGCGGCCCGCCGGGCGCCGCCCGCAGGATCTGCTTGCTCTGCGTGCCCGGCGGGGCCTCGCGCCATCTGCTCGCGTGCCCGGTGGGGCCTCGCTTCGCTTCCTTCTTCAAGGATCGTCTGCCAGCGCCACCGCGCGCCCCTCGCACCGCCTCAAACCGGCGGCGGCTTGTGCTCCTTCTCCTCCTTGGGGGGCGGAGGCGTCTTCGGCGGCGGCGCCTTCTTCTCCTGGACCTGCGGCTTGCCTCCGGCCGGCGGCTGGCCTCCCGCCGGCGCCTTGCCTCCCGCTTGCGGTTGGTTCGACGGCGAGGCCTGCCCGGTCGGACCGCCCTTCTTGGTGCTGTCGATCCCCACGTTGTAGCGGGGCGAGCCGGCGGCTCCGGCCGGCGGCGCGCCGTTGCCGTTGGCGCGCGGCGCGTTGGCCGTACCATGCGCACGCCTGCCGGTCGCTACACCGCTGGCGGTGGCCGCGTGCACCTGTGCGAAAGCGCGGCTCTTCTGTTGCACCGCCACCTGAGTCCGGAGCGCCGCGCCGAACTCGGCGTGCGGCACGCTGGCCGCCCTGACCACCACCGCCGGCTGGTAGAAAGCCCCCCTACCGCCGGGGCCCCCCGAGGCCAACGCCGCCACCTGCACGCGCGCCACCGGATGGCCGGTGACCTGCTCGATGCGCGCGACGCTGACACCGTTGTTGACGATGCGGTTGTTCACCATCGTGTAGTTGGTGATGTTGGTGGTGTTCTGCACGATCGTCACGTTGCGCACCGACGACACGATGACCGTGGACACCCGCGGCGCCAGGATGTCGCGCTCGCCGACGAAGGTGAAGAACCCGGGGGAGATGACCACGCGGCCGAATTCCAGCCCGAAGCCGGCCCTGAAGCCGACCTCCGGCGACAGCGGCGCCCAGCCCAGATAGCCGCCGCCGTGGCGCCACGCCACCCATGCCGGCGCCCAGACCGTGCCCGGCACCCAACCCCAGCCGCCGATCTCGGCGTCGTAGTACCAGCGGCCGTAGTGGAAGGGAGCCCAGCCCCACGGCTCGTCGGCGACCCACGCCCAGCCCTGGTCGGTGTAGGCCCAGTGGCCGGTGGTGTACGGCCGCCAGCCGGCGGCGACGGACGGCACCCAGACCATGCCGTAGCCGTCCCGCTCCACCCACTGGCCATAGGGCGAGAGTTGCTGGTGGAAGTAGTCGACGCTGGCCGCCGCCGGATCTTCGGGCGCTCCCTGCGCCCCCTGATTGTCGGGCGCCGGCGGCGCGCCGGCATCCTGCGGACCCGGCGCCTGCGCGGCATCTCCGCCAGGGTAGGGCGGCGGCTCCTGGGAGCGCGCCGCGCCGACCGCGAACAGGCTCCCCACCAGCAGCAACAGTGTCGTGATTCTCATGGTTCTCATGGCCTTGCATCCTCTCGTCGCGTTCATGCCTCGTGCCCCCGGCTCATCGCTGGTGGTCGGTCGAGCCTCGCATCCGATTGATAGTCCGGGAGTACCTTGGTGGACAGGTAGGTAAGACTATCTTATACGCGGAACGCCAACTTCCGGTCAAATTCCGTCGCCGGGCTTCCAGCGGGGGCGACGGTCTGGCAGAATCGCGTGCATGCTCGGGGAACCGGTCGAGTCGCTGCGCCGGCTGTGCCTGGCGCTGCCGGAGACGACCGAACGGCTCAGTCATGGCGAGCCGGCGTGGTTCGTGCGCGGCAAGCGCACCTTCGTGACCTACGCCGACCACCACCACGACGACCGTCTGGCGTTCTGGTGCGCCGCGCCGGACGGCGCGCAGGAGATCCTGGTCGCCGCGCGCCCCGATCGCTTCTTCGTACCACCGTATGTCGGCCACCGCGGCTGGCTCGGCGTCCGCCTGGACGTGCCCGTCGATTGGGACGAGATCGCGGACCTGGTCGCCGATGCCTACCACGCGGTCGCCCGCAAGCGGCCGCGGCAGCCGCCGGCGCCGGCCGCGGGGGAGCCCAGATGACGGAGCGGCCGATGCGGATCGCGATCCTCGGCGCCGGCGGCGTCGGCGGCTATTACGGCGGGCTGCTGGCGCGCCGCGGCCATCCGGTGGCGATGCTGGCGCGCGGCAGCCATCTCGAGGCCCTGCTGGCGCGCGGCATCGAGGTCCGCACCCCGGAGGAGACCTTCCGCGCGCCCGTCCTGGCCACCGACGATCCACGCCAGCTCGGCGCGGCCGAGCTCGCCATCCTGGCGGTCAAGAGCTACTCGCTGGCGGACATCGTGCCGGCGGTCCGGTCGGTGGCGGCGGCCGGCGCCGCCATCCTGCCGCTGCTCAACGGCGTCGAGGTGACCGACCGGCTGGTGGCGGCCGGCGTGCCGGCGGCGAGCCTGCTCGGCGGCCTGAGCCGCATCAGCGCCGCCCGCCTCGGCCCCGGCGTAGTCGAGCGCCGCAGCCCCTTCCAGCAGGTGGTGCTGGGCGAGTTGGCCGGCGGCGCCTCCGCCCGCGCCGAGCGCTTCGCCGAGATCCTGCGCGACGCCGGCGTCGAAGGCGCCAGGGTCTCGCATGACATCACCGCCGACCTGTGGCGGAAGTTCGCCTTCATCGCGACGATGGCGGCCGCCTGCGGCCTGGCGCGATCGCCGATCGGGCCGGTGCGCACGAACCCGCTGGGGCACCTGCTGGTCGAGCGGGCGATCGGCGAGGTGATCGCCCTGGCGAGGGCCCGCGGGGTGGCGGTGGACGAGGACGAAGAAGCGAAGGTGCTGAAGATCGTCGACTCCATGCCCACGGCGATGCGGCCGAGCTTCCTGCTCGACTTCGAGGCGGGCGGCCCGACCGAGCTCGACGACCTGTGCGGTGCGGTCTCCCGGCTCGGCCGGCAGGCCGGGCTCTCGACACCGGTGCACGACACCGCCACCGCGGCGCTGGCAGTCGCCGCGGCGGCTCGGCTCCCACCCCGGCAAATCTGAGTCAGGAGGCCGCGTCCATGATGAACCCGGTCGCCGCGTTCCGCGCGCTCACCCCGGCGCAGCGCCGCACCTTCGTGGCCTGCTTCCTCGGCTGGTCGCTCGACGCCTTCGACTTCTTCATCATGGTCTGGTGCCTCAACGCCATCGCCACGGACTTCCATACCAAGGTCTCGGCCGTCGCCGAAGGGATCTTCCTGACGCTGGCCATGCGGCCGGTGGGAGCCTTCCTCTTCGGGCGCATGGCCGACCGCTTCGGGCGCCGGCCGACGCTGATGCTCAACATCGTCTCGTACTCGGTCTTCGAGCTCGCCTCGGCCTTCGCGCCGTCGCTGACCGCGCTGCTGGTGCTGCGCGCCTGCTTCGGCGTCGCGATGGGCGGCGAGTGGGGCGTCGGGGCGGCGCTGGCCTTCGAGACCCTGCCGGCCGAGAACCGCGGCTTCTTCTCCGGCCTGTTGCAGGAAGGCTACGTGGTCGGCAACCTGGTCGCGGCGGCGGCGTACGGCCTGCTGTTCACCCACATCGGCTGGCGCGGCATGTTCATCGTCGGCGCGCTGCCGGCGGCGCTGGTGCTCTACATCCGCTCGCAGGTGGACGAGTCGCCGGCCTTCCTGCAGGGCCGCGCGGTGTCGCGGGAGAAGCGCCATCTCGGCGCCGACCTGCGCACCTACCTCGGCAGCTTCCTCTTCCTCATCGTGCTGATGTTCGCCTTCAACTCCTTCAGCCACGGCACCCAGGATCTGTATCCGACCTTCCTCGAAAAGAACCTCAACCTGTCACCGCAGACGCGCGGCATGATCGGGATCATCGGCAACGTCGGCGCGCTCCTCGGCGGCATCCTCTTCGGCGCCTGGTCGGAGCGTAGCGGCCGCCGCCGGGCCATCGTCACCGCCGCCCTCCTCGCCCTGCCGATGATCCCGCTGTGGGCCTACTCGCATACCGTGCCGATGATCGCGCTCGGCGGCTTCCTGATGCAGTTCATGGTGCAGGGCGCGTGGGGGATCATCCCCGCGCACCTCAACGAGCTGTCGCCGCCTTCCGTGCGCGGCACCTTCCCGGGTTTCACCTATCAGCTCGGCAACCTGCTCTCGTCGCGCAACGTGGTCGTCCAGGCGAAGCTGGTGGAGCAGCGCTACGGCGGCAGCTACCCGCCGGTGCTGGCCTGGACGGTGGTGATCATCGCCAGTTTGGTCGCGCTGGTGACCGTGTGCGGCAAGGAGGCCAAGGGCGCCGATCTCTCGGGCACCAGCCATGCAGCTGAAGCGGCTTAGCTACTGACCGGTCTCAGGCCGCCGGCTGCTGGCGCAGCTGGCTCAGCCAGTCGTCGAAGCTGGTCGCCGGCGTGCCCAGGGAATGATCGGCCTGAGCCGGATCCCCGGGCTCGCCGCGACGATACATCTGCAACACCCTGGCCGAGGTGCTGGTGAACTGGTTGCGCGTCACGGCGCCAAGCAGCGAGACCGCCCACAGCGGTACCGTGTACACCTTCCGGCCTGGAAAAACCACGGCCGCGTAGCGACGGATCGCGGCCTGGAAATCGACGGCCTGCGGGCCGTAGACCGCGACCACGCGGCTGGGCGCGGCGGCAGCCTGGTAGAACCGCGACACCATCTTGGCGTAATCGCCGGCGGCGAGCAGGTGATAACGGCTGTGCATCGACGGCGCCATGAGGCGGTGCTGCCTGGACGCATGGTTCAGGGCTTCCATGAACACGGTGGCGCGGAAGACGGCATAGGCGATACCGCTCGCCGCGATCGCCTGCTCGTTGGCCAGCTTCACCGCGATCTGTTCCAGCGCGTGGTTCTCCGGCGCGACCGCATGCAGATCCGAGAGGTAAGTGATGCGCTGCACCCCCGCCGCCGCCGCCGCGGCGACGACGTTCGCCGTTCCCTGGCGCTCGGCGCGCGCGAAGCTGTTCTCGCCGACCGGCCGCCCGCGCAGGCTGATGTGGATGCCGGCGCAGCCGGCGACCGCGCGGGCGAGAGCGCCGGTGTCGGTGACGTTGCCCACGGCCGCCGAGAAGGAGTCGCCGAGCTGGCGGCGCACCTTGTCCGCGTCGCGCGTGTAGACGCGGACGTCGAAGCCGTCCGCCTGTAGTTGGCGAGCCACGGGCATGCCGAGCAGGCCGGTCCCGCCGACGACGAGAATGGTTCCGGGCATCATCGTCTCCCTGGTGTGTCCAGCGTGCGATCGATCGGAGGAGCGATCGATCAGGCTCGAGCCGGCGAGCCGCCCCGGGATCTTAGAACACTGTCTGCGCATAAAGCCACTTGGTGAATCCAGCTGATGACCACTTGGTGAATACAGCTGATGATGCCAAACTCCAAGATCCATGCTGGCAAGGCGTCCTCTGGCCCGTGGCATGCGGGCCTTTACAGTCATCTGGCTCGGCCAGGTCGTGTCGCTGTGCGGCTCGGCCCTGTCGAGCTTTGCCGTCGGGGTCTGGGTGTATCAGCGCACCGGATCGGCCACCCAGTTCGCGCTGATCGCGCTGGCTGCCAGTCTGCCCGGCCTGCTGCTCGCACCGCTCGCCGGCGCCATGCTCGACCGCTTCGACCGGCGCAGCATCATGCTGATCGCCGATACCGGCGCCGGGCTCGCCACGTTGAGCATGGCGGCGCTGCTGTGGGCCGGGAACCTCCAGATCTGGCAGATCTATCTGATCGTCGGCATCAATCGCATTTTTGATTCTTTGAAGGTGCCCGCGTTGTCGGCTTCGACCACCCTGATCGTTCCCAAGGCGCAGCTGCCGCGGGCCAGCGGCATGGCCCAGGTCGGACCGGCGGCGGCGCAGATCGTCGGACCGGTCATCGCCGGCGCATTGATCGCCTGGATTGGACTACAGGGAATCGTAGTGATCGATTTCGGCACTTTTATCGTCGCCGCCCTGACAATTTTCCCGTTCGTCATCCCGCGTCCGCCGGTGAGCGCCGCGGGGGCGGTGGCGCGCGGCTCGCTGTGGCGCGAAGCGGTCTCCGGCTGGTCCTACATCCGTGCGCGCCCCGGCCTGCTCGGCCTGCTCGGCTTCTTCGCCGGCTCCTATCTGAGCATCGGCATCGTCCAGGTGCTGTTGACGCCGCTGGTGTTGAGCTTCACCACGCCGGCGGTGCTCGGCACTCTGCTGTCGGTGTCGACCAGCGGGCTGCTGCTCAGCGGCGTGGCGATCAGCGTCTGGGGCGTGCCGCGGCGGCGCGTGCTCGCGATCCTCGGCGGCACGCTGATCCAGGGGCTCGCGCTGTTCGCCGGCGGCTTGCGGCCCACCGCCTTGCTCGTCGGCGTCGGCACCTTCGTCGCGCTCTGCTGCACGCCCGTCGTCCGCGCCTGCAGCGAGGTGCTGTGGCAGACCCGCGTCGAGCCCGACCTGCAGGGGCGGGTTTTCGCCATGCGCCGCATGATCGGCGGCTCGACCCTGCCGCTCGCCGCGCTCGTCGCCGGGCCGCTGGCCGATCACGTCTTCAATCCCCTGCTGCTTCCCGGCGGCGCGCTGGCCGGTAGCGTCGGCCGTTTGATCGGCGTCGGCAAGGGCCGCGGCATCGGACTGCTCTTCGTGGTGCTCGGCGCCCTGACCGTGGCGACCGTCGTCATCGGCTTCCTCTCGCCGCGGCTGCGCCGTCTGGAGGTCGAGCTGCCGGAGGTCATCCCCGATGACGCTCACTGAACCAAATCAATGAATCCAATAGAACGAAAAGAGGTGCGCAATAACTCTTGACGCATCGCCCTTGCGCGACATAGCAAGCTGGGTTACGCTCGCCGCGAGGGATCGCTCGCCGCCTTCGTATCAATTTTCGTGCGAGCTCCAGAAGGAATCCGATCTCTCGGGCCGATGGCCGACGACCGGAACCCGATCCGGCTGGCGGCCAAGATGACGACGAATTTGAACGAATCGCTGCTCACCCTCCCACCGGCAGAGCGAAATGGGTACCTTGTCTGCTGGCTCGCCAAGCGGGCCGGGTGCGCGCTGCGCCTGCCCGCGGCAGAGATCGCGGCGATCGATCCGCGGCGGCCGCTCACCGCTCTCGGGCTCGACTCGCTGGCGGCGATCGAGCTCGCCGGCTGCCTGTCGGCCGAGCTCGGGGTCGAAGTGCCGCTGGCAGAGCTGCTGGACGGCGCCAGCCTGAATTCGATCGCCGCGTCGGCGCTGGCCGCGGTCGGTGCGCCGACCGCGGTCGAGACGGCCTCCGCCGGCGCAATTTCCGCCGCCGACACCGCGACCGAAAGCGGCGACGCGTCGCCGCTGTCCCACGGCCAGCGGGCTCTGTGGTTCCTGGAACGACTGGCGCCGGGGGGCGCGGTCAATCAGATCGTGGCCACCGCCCGGGTGCGCGGCGGGCTGGATCCGGACGCGCTGGCCCGCGCCCTGACGGACCTGACCAGGCGCCATCCGGCGCTCCGCACCACTTTCGCCGAAGCCGGCGGCGAGCCGGTGCAGCGGGTCCACTCCCGCCTTCCTCCGGAGTGGTTCGTGGAGGACGCTCGCGGTTGGAGCGCCGAGCGCCTGGAAGCGCGTCTGGTTGCCGCGGCCTACCGTCCGTTCGATCTCGAACGCGGGCCGCTCGTCCGCCTGGGACATTTCCTGCGGCCGCAGGGCGAGCAGGTGCTGCTGTTCGCGATCCATCACCTGATCGCCGATTTCTGGTCGCTGGCCGTCCTGGTGCGCGAGCTGGGCGAGCTGTACCGGTCGCGGGTGGCGGGCATGACGCCGGCCTTCCCGCCGATCAGGCTGCACCCCGCTGGCCACCGTGACTACCGCGACTTCGTCACCGCCCAGGAGAGACGGCTCGCCGGCCCGGCCGCGGAGCGGCTGTGGTCCTACTGGCTGCAGCGGCTCGGCGGCGAGCTGCCGGGTCTCGACCTGCCGCTCGACCGCCCGCGGCCGGCGATCCAGACCTATCGCGGAGCGGCGCGGACGGTGCTGCTGCCGCCAGCCCTCGGCATGGCGATCGCAGCCCTGGCGCGAGCGCGCGGCGCGACCGTCTACACCGTCCTGCTGGCCGCCTTTCAGGCCCTGTTGCACCGCTTGACGGCACAGCGGGACCTGGTGGTGGGCTCGCCGACGGCAGGCCGGAGGGGCGCGGAGTGGAGCGGGGTGGTCGGCTACTTCGTCAACCCGATCGCCTTACGGGGCGACCTCGGCGGCGACCCGACGGCGGCGGCATTGATCGAGCAGACGCGGACGGCGGTGCTGGGCGCTCTCGACCATCAGGAGCTTCCACTGTCGCTGCTGGTCGAGAGACTGCAACCGGTCCGCGACCCCAGCCGGCCGCCGCTCTTGCAAGTCATGTTCGTGCTCCAGCGGGCGCAACGGCCCGAGGAAAAACCGCTGGGCGCCTTCGCGTTGGGCGCCGCGGGAGCGACGATCGATCTCGGCGGGGTGGCCGTCGAGTCCCGCCGCTTCGCGACCCGGCGCACGCAACTCGACCTCACCTTGATGGTGGCGGAGCTCGACGAACGCACCGGCAGGCTCGGTGCGTCCCTACAGTACAACCCGGACCTGTTCGACGCGGCGACGATGGAGCGTACGCTCGGACAGTTCGCGGTCATGCTCGGCGGCATCGCCGGGATTGCGGCCCATCCCGAGCCGCGGCTCTCCCAGCTGCCGCTGCTCAGCGCCGCCGAGAGCCAGCAGCTGGAAGTCGAGTGGAACGCCGCCGGCGCCCCGGCCGGCGGCGAGGGCGAGGCGGCGTGGCGGGAGCCTCGCCCGCTCCACGAGCTGTTCGAGGCGCAGGCCGGGCTCGTTCCCGACCGGGTCGCCCTGACGGCCGCCGCCGAGAGCCTGACCTATCTCGAGCTGGACCGCCGCGCCGCCCGCCTGGCGGCCCACCTGCGGCAGCTGGGGGTGGGACCCGAGGTGCGGGTGGGCATCTGCGCGCGGCGCTCGCCGGTCCTGGTGGTGGGTCTGCTCGGGATCTTGAAGGCCGGCGGCGCCTATGTCCCGCTCGATCCCGCCTATCCGCGCGAGCGGCTCGCCTACCTGCTCGCGGACTCCGCGGCTGCCGTCCTGCTCGGCGAACGGCAGCTGGCCGCCGGCCTGCCATCCCACGACGCCCGCTGGGTGGATCTCGACCGCTGCGAGCCAACCGAGCCGCCGGTTCCGGCCGCTCTCCGGCTGCAACCGGAGAACCTGGCCTACGTGATCTATACCTCCGGCTCGACCGGCCGGCCGAAGGGGGTGGGGATCACGCATGGCAGCGCCTGGGCGCTGCTGCGCTGGGCGCGGGAGCGGTTCCCGCCGGCGGACCTGGCGGCCGTCCTCGCCGCCACCTCGATCTGCTTCGATCTCTCGGTCTTCGAGCTGTTCGCGCCGCTCGCCTGCGGTGGGCAGGTGGTGCTGGCCGAAGACGCCCTGGCGCTCGCGGACCTGCCCGGCGGGCGGCAGGTGACCCTGATCAACACGGTCCCCTCGGCGATGGCGGAGCTGGTGCGGCTGCGCGCCGTGCCCGCGAGCGCGCTCACAATCAACCTGGCGGGCGAGCCGCTGCCGCGGTCGCTGGTCGAGGACCTGCTGGCCACCGGCACCGTGCGCCGCGTGTTGAACCTCTACGGCCCGTCCGAAGACACGACCTACTCGACCTGCGCGGTGTTTTCAGCCCGTTCAGCCCGTCCAGCCAGTTCAGCCAACTCGACGACGGCGAGCAGCGCCGCCGGCGCGGCACCGGCCCCGGCCATCGGCCAGCCCGTCGCCGGTGCCGCGGCCTATGTCCTGGGCGCCAGCCGCGAGCCGTTGCCAATCGGCGCCACCGGCGAGCTGTACCTGAGTGGCGCGGGCCTGGCCCGCGGCTACCTCGGCCGCCCGGACCTCACCGCCGAGCGGTTCGGGCCCGATCCCGCCGGCGGGCGCGGCGCGCCGCCGGGCAGCCGGCTCTACCGGACCGGAGACCTGGTGCGCCGCCGCGCGGACGGCGAGCTCGAGTTCCTGGGGCGGCTCGACCAGCAGGTGAAGGTGCGCGGTTTCCGCATCGAGCCGGGAGAGATCGAGGCGGCGCTCCTCGCCCACCCGGCGGTGGCGGAGGCGGCGGTGGTGGTGGTGCGCGCGGCGGCGAGCGGCGCCGCCGCTCGGGGCGACCCCGGTGCTTCCGGCAACCGGGGAGACCCCGGCGACCACCGGCTGGCGGCGTTCGTCGTGCCGGCGGCAGCGGCGGCCGGCGCGGTCCTCGACCCTGCCGCGTTGCGCGACCACCTCCGGTCCCGGCTGCCCGAGTTCATGGTGCCCGCCGAGATCGTGCCGCTGGCCGTCATGCCCCGCACCCCCAACGGCAAGCTCGACCGCCGGGCCCTGGCCGCCATGGCGCGGGCCTTCCCGGACCCGGCGTCGACGCCCGCCGACCTGGCCAGGCGGGTCGCCATGCAGACGCCGACCGAGGAGCTGCTGGCCGGTATCTGGAGCGAGCTGCTGCGGGTGCCGCGCGTGGCTCCTGACGACGACTTCTTCGCTCTGGGCGGCCACTCGCTGCTGGCCGCCCGGGTGGTCGCGCGGGTGCACGACCTGACCGGCGTCGAGCTGCCGGTGCGCAGCCTGTTCGAGACGCCGGCGCTGGCAGCGCTGGCCGCCCGCGTCGACGCCGCCCGCGGGGCGGCGCCGCCGGCCGAACCCATCCGCCGTGAGGACCGCCGGCTGGCGCCGCGGCTCTCCTTCGCCCAGGAACGGCTCTGGTTCCTGGACCGGCTGGAACCCGGCAGCGCGGTCTACAACATGCCGGCCGCCATGCGCCTCTCCGGGCGCCTGCTGCCGGGAGCGTTCGCCGCCGCGCTGGCGGCGCTGGCACGCCGGCACGAGAGCTTGCGCACCACCTTCCGCGAGGAGGCCGGCCAGCCGGTGCAGGTGATCGCGCCCGAGCCGGATCGCTGCCTGCCGCTGATCGACCTCGGCGCGATTCCCGAGCCGGCGCGGCGCGCCGAGGAGCTGGCGCTGGCCGCGACCGCGGCGCGCCGCCCGTTCGATCTGGCGGGCGGTCCGCTGCTGCGCACCGTCCTGCTGCGCGCCGGCCCGGCGCGGCGCGGCGAAAACCCTGAGGACACCGAGCACGTCGTCGTCTTCACCCTGCATCACATCGTCTCCGACGGCTGGTCGATGGGGATCTTCCTGCGCGATCTCGCCGCCCTCTACGGCGCGGCCCTGGCCGGCCAGCCGCCGCCGCTGCCAGACCTGCCGGTGCAGTACGCCGACTATGCCGCCTGGCAGCGGCGGCGGCTGACGGGCGGCGTCGCCGAGCGGCAGCTCGCCTACTGGCGCGAGCGGCTGGCGGCGGCCCCTACCCACCTCGACCTCCCCCTCGACCGGCCGCGGCCGGCGGTGCAGAGCCATCGCGGAGCGACCCGGGAGGTCACCCTCCCGGCAGCGTTGTCGAGCGCGCTCGGGGCGCTCTCCAGAAGCCACGGCGCGACGCTCTTCATGACCCTGCTCGCGGCCTTCCAGGCGCTGCTGCTGCGCACCACCGGCGAGGAGGACCTGCTCGTCGGCTCTCCCGTCGCCAACCGTCCACGGCCGGAGGTCGAAGAGCTGGTGGGCCTCTTCGTCAACACCCTGGTCCTGCGCGCCGATCTCTCGGCCGACCCGTCGTTCCGCGACCTGCTCGCCCGGGTGAGGGAAGGAGCGCTCGCCGCCTATGACCATCAGGAGCTGCCGTTCGAACGGCTGGTCGAAGAGCTGCGGCCCGAGCGCGATCTCTCCCGCCCACCCCTGGTGCAGGTGATGTTCGCCCTGCAGAACGCCCCGCCGCCAGTGCCGACGCTGCCAGGCCTGGCGCTGTCGCTGCTGCCGGTCACCAGCGGCACGGCGAAGTTCGACCTGATGCTCGCGCTCGGGGAGGACGGCGCCGGCAGCGGCGGACACCTGTGCGGCGGGGTCGAATATGCGACCGACCTTTTCGACGCCACCACCATCCAGCGCTTTGCCGGCCGCTACCTGCGGCTGCTCGCGGCGGCGGTCGCCGATCCCGACCGGCGCCTGTCGGCGCTGCCCCTGCTGTCGGCGGCCGAGCGCCAGCAGCTGATCGCGGAGTGGAACGACACCCTCGCCGTCGACTCGCGCGCCCGCTGCCTCCACCAGCTCTGCGAGCGTCAGGCGGCGCTGCGGCCCGAGTGCGTGGCATTGGTCCATGGCCGGGAAACGCTCACCTACGGCGAGCTCGTCCGCCGGGCAGCCCGCCTGGCGCGCCGGCTCCGCGGAGTCGGAGTCGGCCCCGAGACCGTGGTCGGCGTGTGCTTCGAGCGCTCGCCGGAGCTGGTGGTGTCCATGCTGGGTGCGCTCACGGCCGGGGCCGCCTACCTGGCGCTGGACCCGGCCCTGCCGCGCGAACGGCTCGCCTTCATGATCGCCGACGCCGGCGTCGGGGTGGTGCTGACCCGGCAGGACCTGGGCGACCGCCTGTCCGCTGCCGCGGTGCGGCTGGTCTTTTTCGACGACGCCGCGGCGGAGCGGCAGCAGCCTGACGGCGGCGGCAGCCTGACGGCGGCGGTGGCGGCACATCCCGAGAACCTCGCTTACGTCATCTACACCTCGGGCTCGACGGGTCAGCCCAAGGGCGTGGCGATCGAGCACCGCGGAGCGGCCAACCTGGTGGCCTGGCACCGCGAACGCTTCGGGTTGCGCCCGGCGGAGCACACCACCCAGCTCGCCGGCCTGGGCTTCGACGCCTCGGCGTGGGAGATCTGGTCGTGTCTGACCGCGGGGGCGACGCTCCACGTCGTTCCCACGGCGGTCGTCGCCGACCCGCCGTGGCTGGTGCGCTGGCTGGCCGCCGAGGGCATCGACCTGTGCTTCCTGCCCACCCCGCTTGCCGAGGCAACGGCGCTCGTCGCGCCCTGGCCCCGGCAGCTGGCGCTGCGGGTGCTGTTGACCGGCGGCGACCGCTTGCACGGCCATGCCCTCACGGCGCTGCCGGCGGCACCGTTCAACTGCTACGGCCCGACCGAGAACAGCGTCGTGGCCACCTGCGGCCGGGTGGCCGGCGGCGGCGCCGATCCCGCCATCGGACGTCCCATCGCCAACGTCCAGACCTACGTGCTCGACCGCGCCCGGCGCCTGCTGCCGCTCGGGGTGGCCGGCGAGCTCCACGTCGGCGGCGGCAGCCTCGCCCGCGGCTACGTCGGCAAGCCCGAGCTCACCGCGGAACGGTTCGTGCCCGATCCCTTCGGCGGCAGCCGCGGCGAGGCCGGCGGCCGGCTCTACCGCACCGGCGACCTGGCGCGCTGCCTGCCGGACGGCGTCATCGAGTTCCTCGGCCGCTGCGACCGCCAGATCAAGCTGCGCGGCTTCCGCATCGAGCCGGGAGAGATCGAGGCGGCCCTCGCCGCCCATCCGGCGGTCGCCGCCGCCGTCGCCGTGCTGCGGCAGGAGGGGCCGGCCGACCAGCGCCTGGTGGCCTACCTGACCGCCGCGGCGCCCGCGACCGTGCCCACCGGCGCCGAGCTGAGGCGATTCCTCGCCGAGCGGCTGCCGGAGCCCATGCTGCCGGCGGCCTACGTGGTGCTGCCGGCGCTGCCGCTGACCGCCAACGGCAAGCTGGACCGCCAGGCCCTGGCGCGCATCGCCCCGGCCCGGGACGCGGCCGCCGGCAGGGCGCCGCGCACGCCCGCCGAGCAGCTCCTGGCCGGCATCTGGTGCGAGCTGCTGACTGCCGATCGCGTCGCCGCGGACGACGATTTCTTCGCCCTCGGCGGACACTCGCTGCTCGCCACCCGCCTGCTGGCGCGGCTGCGCGAGGCCTTCGGCGTGGAGCTGCCGGTGCGCACCCTGTTCGAGCATCCCGGGCTCGCCGACCTGGCCGGCGAGATCGAGCGGGCGATGCAGCCGGCGGCCGCCCGCCATCCCGCCATCCCGGCGCTGCCGCGCCCGGCCGGCAGGACCGGCGGCGCCGCCTGCCCGTTCGAGCTGCCGCCCTCGTTCTCCCAGGAGCGGCTCTGGTTCCTCGACCAGCTGCTTGCCGGCAGCCCGGCCTACAACGTCCCGATCCTGCTCGAACTGCGCGGTCCGCTCGCTCCCGCCGCCCTGGCCGGCGCGCTGACCGAGGTGGCGCGCCGCCACGAGGCGCTGCGCACCACCTTCGCCGAGGCCGGCCTGCAGGTGATCGCACCGCCCGCGCCGTTCCCACTGCCGCTGGTGGACCTCGCCGGGCTCGCCGAGCTCCGGCGCCACACCGAGGCCGAGCGCCTGGGCGCGGCGGAGGCTCGCCGCCCCTTCGACCTCGCACGCGGACCGTTGATCCGGGGCACCCTGCTGCGGACCGCCGCGCAGCAGCATGCGGCGCTGGTCAGCCTCCACCACATCATCTGCGACGGCGCCTCGATGGGAGTGCTCCTCGCCGAGCTCGCGGTCCTCTATCAGGTGCTCGCCCCGGCCGGGACAGCCCCGCCGCCGGCATTCCCGGTGTTCCCGATCCCGGCATTGCCGGCCCTGCCGATCCAGTACGCGGACTTCGCGGTCTGGCAGCGCTCCTGGCTCACCGGCGAGGTGCTCGAAGGCCAGCTGCGCTACTGGCGGCGGCAGTTGGCCGGCGCACCGGCGGCCCTCGATCTGCCGGTCGACCGGCCTCGCCCGGCGGCCCAGAGCTTTCGCGGCGCGCAGGTCGCGCGCCTGTTCTCCCCGGAGCTGTCCGCCGAGCTGGCGGCCGTCGCCCGGCGCCAGGCCGTGACCCCCTTCATGGTGCTGCTGGCGGCGTTCCAGACGCTGCTCGGGCGGCTCTCGGGCCAGGACGACGTGCTGGTGGGCTCGCCGATCGCCAACCGCCCGCGGCCGGAGACCGAGGGGCTGATCGGGTTGTTCGTCAACACCCTCGCGCTACGCGGCGAGCTCGCCGGCGACCCGACGGCGGCAGACTTGCTGGCGCGGGTGCGGGAGACCTGCCTCGGCGCCTATGCGCACCAGGACCTGCCGTTCGACCGCCTGGTCGAGGACCTGCACCTGGAGCGCGATCTGTCGCGCCCGGCGCTGGTCTCGGTGCTGCTGGTCGAGCAGAACGTGTCGCTCGATGCCTGCCGGCTGGGCGAGGTGACGCTCACCCCCAGGGACCTCGCCACCAGCACCGCCAAGTTCGACCTCACGCTGCTGGTGGGACACCTCGGACCGCACCTGCGCGCCACCGCCGAGCTCGACACCGCCCTGTTCGACGCGGCGACGGTCGAGCGCCTCCTCGGCCACTTCGAGACCCTGCTCGCCGGACTGGTGTCCGATCCGGGCTCGCGGCTCTCCCGGCTGCCGCTGCTCAGCGCCGCCGAGCGGCAGCAGCTCGAGATCGAGTGGAACGAGGGCGCTGTCGCCGCGGCCGATTGGCGCCCCCTCCACGAGCTGTTCGCGGCCCAGGCCGAGCGCACTCCCGAGCGGATCGCCGTGCAGACCGCCGGGGAGAGCCTGACCTACCGCGAGCTGGCCCGGCGCAGCGGCCGCCTGGCCCACCACCTCTGCCGGTTGGGTGTCGGACCGGAAGTGCGGGTGGCGATCTGCGCCGAGCGCTCGCCGGCCTTGGTGGTGGGGATGCTGGCAATCCTGCGGGCCGGCGGCGCCTACGTCCCGCTCGATCCCGCCTACCCGCCGGAGCGGCTGGCCTACCTCTTCGCGGATTCGGCAGCTGCCGTGCTGCTCACCCAGGAGCGGTGGGCCGCGAGCCTGCCGTCCCGCCCCGCCCACGTCGTCGATCTCGATCGCTGCGGGGCCGATGACGGCGCCGGCAGGGGACGCCCGCTCCCCCTCGACGCCGGGAGTTTCGTTCTCGACCCGCGCCATCTGGCCTACGTGATCTACACCTCCGGCTCGACCGGCCTGCCGAAGGGCGTGGGCATCACTCACGGCAGCGTCTGGACTCTGCTGCGCTGGGCGCGCGAGGTGTTCCCACCGGCGGACCTGGCCTGCGTCCTCGCCTCGACCTCGATCTGCTTCGACCTGTCGGTCTTCGAGCTGTTCTCGCCGCTTGCCTGGGGCGGCCGGATCCTGCTGGCCGCCAACGCCCTGGAGCTGCCCGGCGTTCCCGGACGCGAGCAGGTGACCCTGGTCAACACGGTGCCCTCGGCCATGGCCGAGCTGGTGCGGCTGCGCGCCGTGCCGGCGAGCGTGCGCACCGTCAACCTGGCGGGCGAGCCGTTGCCGCGGTCGCTGGTCGACGATCTCCATGCCCTGGGGACGGTGGGCCGGGTGCTCAACCTCTACGGACCCTCGGAGGACACCACCTACTCCACCTTCGCCAGCGTTGCCGGCGGCCGCCCGGAAGCCCCGGCGATCGGCCACCCCGTCGCCGGCACGACGGCCTATGTCCTGGGCTCCCGCCGCGAGCTGCTGCCGGTCGGGGCGGCCGGCGAGCTGTACCTGGGCGGCGCCGGTCTGGCCCGCGGCTACCTGGGCCGGCCCGAGCTCACTGCCGAGAGGTTCGTGCCCGATCCCTTCGGCGACGCCCGCGGCGAGGCCGGCTGCCGGCTCTACCGGACGGGGGACCTGGTGCGCCGCCGCACCGGCGGCGATCTCGCGTTCCTGGGGCGGATCGACCGCCAGATCAAGCTGCGCGGCTTCCGCATCGAGCCGGGCGAGATCGAAGCGGCTCTCGCCGCCCATCCGGCAATCGCCGCCGCCGCGGTCATACCGCGCCAGGAGGGGCCGGGCGAGCAGCGCCTGGTGGCCTACCTGACGGTGGAGCACACCCTGCCCAGCGCCGCCGAGCTCAGGCGGTTCCTCGTCGAGCGCCTGCCGGAGCCCATGCTGCCGGCAGCCTACGTGGTGCTGCCGGCGCTGCCGTTGACCGCCAACGGCAAGCTGGACCGCCAGGCTCTGGCCCGCATCGCCCCGGCCCGGACCGCCGGCGGCAGGGCGCCGCGCACACCCGCCGAGCAGCTCCTTGCCGGCATCTGGTGCGAGCTGCTGGCCACCGACCGGGTCACCGCGGACGACGACTTCTTCGCCCTCGGCGGACACTCGCTGCTCGCCACTCGCCTGCTGGCGCGGTTGCGCATGGCCTTCGGCGTGGAGCTGCCGGTGCGTACCCTGTTCGAGCATCCCGCCCTCGCCGACCTGGCGGGCGAGATCGAGCGGGCGATGCGGCCGGAGGCCGCCCGCCCGGCCGCCATCCCGGCGCTGCCGCGCCTGACCGGCCCGGCAGGCGGCGCCGTCGGTTCCGGCGGTGCCCGCGGTGCCGGCAGTGCCGGCGGCAGTGGCCGCACGCTCGAGTTTCCACCTTCGTTCGCCCAGGAGCGGCTCTGGTTCCTCGACCAGCTGCTTCCCGGCAGCCCGGTCTACAACGTCCCCATCCTGCTCGAGCTGCGCGGTGCGCTCGCTCCCGCGGCTCTGGCCGGCGCGCTGACCGCGGTGGCGCGCCGCCACGAGGCGCTGCGCACCACGTTCGCCGAAGCCGGCCCCGGCCTCCCAGCCGGTCCGGTCCGGTCCGGTCCGCTGCAGGTGATCGCGCCGCCCGCGCCGTTCCCCGTGCCGCTGGTGGATCTCGCCGGGCTCGCCAAGGGCCGGCGCGACGCCGAGGCCGAGCGCCTGGCCGCGGCGGAGGCTCGGCGCGCCTTCGACCTCGCCCGCGGACCGTTGATCCGTGCCACCCTGCTGCGGACCGCCGAGCGCGAGCATGCCGCGCTGGTCAACCTCCACCACGTCATCTGCGACGGCGCGTCGCTGGGCGTGCTCCTGGCCGAGCTCGTGGTCCTCTATCAGGCTCTCGCCCCGGCAGGGCCTGCCATGCCGCCGGCGTTCCCGGGGGTGCCGGCGGCGGCGGCGTTCCCGGCGTTGCCGCCGCTGCCGATCCAGTATGCCGACTTCGCGGTCTGGCAACGCTCCTGGCTCGCCGGCGAGGTGCTCGACCGCCAGCTGCGCTACTGGCGCCGGCGGCTGGCCGGCGCACCGGCGGCCCTCGATCTGCCGGTCGACCGGCCCCGCCCGGCGGTGCAGAGCTTCCGCGGCGCGCAGCGCGCACGCCGGCTCTCCCCGGAGCTGTCCGCCGCGCTGGCAGCTGCCGCCCGCCGCCACGCCGTGACCCCGTTCATGGTGCTGCTGGCGGCGTTCCAGGTCCTGCTCGGCAGGCTCTCGGGACAGGACGACGTGCTGGTGGGCTCGCCGATCGCCAACCGCCCGCGGCCGGAGACCGAGGGGCTGATCGGGCTGTTCGTGAACACGCTCGTGCTGCGCGGCGATCTCGCCGGCGACCCGACGGCGGCGGAGCTGCTGGCGCGGGTACGAGAGACGAGCCTGGGGGCCTATGCGCACCCGGACCTGCCGTTCGAGCGCCTGGTCGAGGAGCTGCGCCTGGAGCGCGACCTGTCGCGGCCGGCGCTGGTCTCGGTGCTGCTGGTCGATCAGAACGCGTCGCTCGACGCCTCCCGGCTGGGCGAGCTGACGCTTGTCCCCAGGGACCTCTCGACCGGCACGGCCAAGTTCGACCTGACGCTGCTGGCCGGTCGCGCCGAGCCGCATCCCGGCCACCTCCGGCTGGTCGCCGAGTACGGCATCGATCTCTTCGACGCCGCGACGATCGAGCGCCTGCTCGGTCATTTCGAGACGCTGCTGGCGGGGCTGGTCGCCGACCCGGGCTCGCGGCTCTCGCGGCTGCCCCTGCTCACCGCCGCCGAGCGCCACCAGCTGGAGGTGGAGTGGAACGCCACCCACGCCGAAGGCTTTGCCGGCAGGGGTGCCGACTGGCAGGAGCGGCGCCCGATCCACCAGCTGATCGCCGCCCAGGCCGAGCGGACTCCCGAGCGGATCGCCCTGGTCGCGCCCGCGGTCTGCCTCAGCTACCGCGAGCTGGTGCGGAGCGCCGGCCGCCTGGCAAGCCACCTCCGCCGGCTGGGGGTGGGACCGGACGTGCGCGTGGGAATCTGCGCCGAGCGCTCGCCGGCGATGGTGATCGGATTGCTGGCGATCCTCGAAGCCGGCGGCGCCTACGTGCCGCTCGATCCCGCCTACCCGCGAGAGCGGCTGGCCTTCCTCTTCGACGACTCGGCCGCCGCCGTCCTGCTCACCCAGGAGCGGTGGGTCGCGGGCCTGCCGTCCCACCACCCCCGCATCGTCGATCTCGATCGCTTCGCCGGCGGCGATCGCGGCGATGGCAGCGATCGCAGCGAGGCCCGCGCCGGCACCGGCCGCCAGGATCGACCCGCGAGCGTCCCCGTCGAGCCCGAGAACCTGGCCTACGTGATCTTCACCTCGGGCTCGACCGGCCGGCCGAAGGGAGTGATGAACCGCCACGGCGGCATCCTCAACCGCCTGCTGTGGATGCAGGAGGCCTTCCCGCTGGACGCCGGCGACCGGGTGCTGCAGAAGACGCCGTTCAGCTTCGACGTCTCGGTGTGGGAGCTCTTCTGGCCGTTGCTCGCCGGAGCGCGCCTGGTGCTGGCCCGCCCCGGCGGGCACCAGGACCCCGACTACCTGGCCGCGCTCATCGCCGCCGAAGGAGTGACGACCGTCCACTTCGTGCCTTCGATGCTGCAGGTCTTCCTCGATTCCTCCGCGGCGGCGCGCTGCGTCTCGCTGCGGCGGGTGCTGTGCAGCGGCGAGGCGCTGCCTCACGAGTTGCAGCAGCGCTACTACACGCTGCTCCAGGCGCCGCTCTACAACCTCTACGGGCCGACCGAGGCCGCCGTGGACGTCACCTGCTGGGCCTGCGATCCGGCGGCCGCTCGGCCGGTCGTGCCGATCGGCCGGCCGATCGCCAACACCCGCGTCCATGTGGTCGACCGAGGTTCCCGGACCGTGCCCCTGGGGGTGACCGGAGAGATCCTGCTCGGCGGCGCCGGGCTCGCCCGCGGCTATCTCGGCCGCCCCGACCTCACCGCCGAGCGGTTCCTCCCCGACCCGCTCGGCGACGAGCCGGGCGGGCGCCTCTATCGCACCGGCGATCTCGGACGGACGCTGCCCGACGGCAGCGTCGAGTACCTGGGCCGCACCGACTTCCAGGTCAAGGTGCGTGGTTTCCGCATCGAGCTGGGCGAGATCGAGACCGTGCTCGCCTCCCATCCGGCGGTGGCGCAGGCGGTGGTGACCGCTCGGGGCAATGGGACCGTCCACGCGTTGATCGCCTATCTGGTGGTCCGGCAGGTCGGCAACTCGCGGGTGCCGCCACCGTCGGTCTCCGAGCTCCGCGAGCACCTCGGCGCGCGGCTGCCGGAGTACATGGTGCCGGCCCACTTCCTCGTGCTGCCGAGCCTGCCGCTGTCGGCCCATGGCAAGGTGGACCGCGCCGCCCTGCCGGCGCCGAGCGGCGCCCGGCCGGACCTCGAGGTGCCCTACGTCGAACCGGGCACCGAGCTCGAGCGCACCATCGCCGCCATCTGGCGCGAGGTGATCGGGCTCGAGCGGGTGGGGCGCCAGGACAACTTCTTCGCTCTCGGCGGCACCTCCCTCACCATCACCCAGGTGCGCGGTCGGCTGCGCCACGCGCTCGGCCGCGACGACCTGCCGCTGGTGGATCTCTTCCGCTTCCCGACCGTCGCGGCGCTGGCCGGGCATCTGGCGGCGGCGGCGCCGCGGCCGCCCGCCTTCGAGGAGGTGGACGAGCGGGCGCGCCGTGGCCGCGAAGCCGTCGAGAAACGGCGGCGGGCCGCCCGCGCCGGGAGCGGCAGGTGAGCGAGCCGGGAGATCGGGACCTCTCCGCGGCCGTGGCGATCGTCGGGCTCGCCGGGCGTTTCCCGGGCGCCCGTGATCTGGCGCAGTTCTGGGAGAACCTCCGGGCGGGCGTGGAGTCGATCGCCATACTCTCCGACGAGGACCTGGTGGCCGCCGGCGTCCCGCCGGCGGTGCGCAACGATGCGCGCTACGTGCGGGCGGAAGGGGCCCTGGACGGCATCGATCTCTTCGACGCCCGCTTCTTCGGCTTCAGCCCGCGCGAGGCGACCCTTCTCGACCCCCAGCACCGGCTCTTCTTCGAGTGCGCCTGGGAGGCCCTGGGCAGCGCCGGCTGCGTTCCCGAGCGCTACCGCGGAGCCATCGGCGTCTTCGCGGGGACGCAGATCAACGGCTATCTGCTGTTCAACCTGCTCCCCAACCGCGACGCCCTGGACGACAGCGACTGGCTCGCCGCGCGGTTCCTCAACGACAAGGATTTCCTCGCCACCCGCACCGCCTACCTGCTCGACCTGAAGGGGCCCAGCCTCACCGTCCAGACTGCCTGCTCGACCTCGCTCGTGGCCGTCCACGTCGCCTGCCGCAGCCTGCTCGGCTACGAGTGCGACATGGCGCTCGCCGGGGGCGTGTCGGCGTCCGTGCCGCACCGCGCCGGCTACCGCTTCCACGAAGGCGGCATCCTTTCCCCCGACGGGCACTGCCGGCCCTTCGCCGCCGAGGCGCGCGGCACCGTCCCCGGCAGCGGCGTCGGGATCGTCGTGCTCAAGCGGCTGGAGGACGCGCTCGCCGAGGGCGACCCGATCCGCGCCGTCGTCCTGGGTACGGCGATCAACAACGACGGCGCCGGCAAGGTGGGCTTCACGGCGCCGAGCGTCGACGCCCAGGCCGAGGTGATCGCCGCCGCCCAGCGCTTCGCCGGCGTCGATGCCGAGAGCATCTCGCTGATCGAGGCGCACGGCACCGGCACCCTGCTGGGCGATCCGATCGAGGTCGCGGCGCTCGACCAAGCCTTCGGCGCCCGCACCCGGCGGCGGGGCTTCTGCGCCCTGGGATCGGTGAAGGGCAACCTCGGGCACCTCGACGCGGCGGCCGGAGTTGCCGGCCTGATCAAGACGGTCCTGGCCCTGGAGCACCGGCAGATCCCGCCCACCCTCCACGCCGCCAACCCGAGCCCGGAGATCGATTTCGCCGGCTCGGCCTTCTACCTCAACACGGCGCTGCGGGAGTGGCCCGCCGCCGGACCGCGGCGGGCCGGGGTGAGCTCCTTCGGCATCGGCGGCACCAACGCGCATGCGGTGCTGGAGGAGGCGCCGCCGCGCCAGCCGGGCAGCCCGGGCCGGCCGTGGCAGCTGCTGCCGCTCTCGGCGCGCACGGCGACCGCCCTCGAGCGCGCGACGGCCGAGCTGGCAGCCCACCTCGACGCCCATCCCGAGCTCGACCTCGCCGACGTCGGCTACACCCTGCAGGTGGGGCGGCGGTCGTTCCCCCATCGCCGCTTCGCCGTCTGCCGCGATCCGGGCGAAGCTCGGCGGGCGCTGGCGGGCCTCGATCCGGAGCTGGCGCGCGGCCGCTTCGAGGAGCGGTCCGGCCGCCGCGTCGCCTTCCTCTTTCCCGGCCAGGGAGCGCAGCACCCCGGCATGGGGGCGGCGCTGTACCACGGCGAGGAGGCCTTCCGGCGGACCTTCGACGAGTGCGCCGAGATCCTGCGCCCGCACCTCGGCCTGGATCTGCGCGGCGCGCTGCTCGGGCCGCCGGAGGAGGCCGCGGCGCACCTGGGCCGTACCGCCATCGTCCAGCCCGCCCTCTTCGTCCTGGAGTACGGGCTCGCCCGGCTGTTCATGGGCTGGGGGATCGAGCCCGCGGCGATGCTCGGCCACTCGCTCGGCGAGTACGTGGCCGCCTGCCTGGCCGGGGTCTTGCCGCTCGACCAGGCCCTGGCGCTGGTGGCGGCGCGGGGGCGCCTGATGCAGGAGCTGGCGCCGGGAGCCATGCTGAGCTGCGCGCTGCCGGAGGCGGAGCTGCTGCCGTTGCTCGGGGAGGAGCTGGCGCTGGCGGCGGTCAACGCCCCCGGCCTGGTGGTCGCCTCCGGGCCCGAGGCGGCGGTGGCGGCGCTGGCGGTCCGGCTCGCCGCGGCCGGCGTCGAGAGCCGGCGCCTCGCCACTTCGCACGCCTTCCACTCGCCGATGATGGACCCGGCGCTGGCGGCCTTCGCCCGCGAGGCGGCGGCCCTGCGCCCGCAACCGCCGCGGATCCCCTATCTGTCGAACCTGACCGGGACCTGGATCACGCCGGCCGAGGCGACCGACCCCGGGTACTGGGTGCGCCACCTGCGCCACACCGTGCGCTTCTCGCAGGGGGTGCAGGAGCTGCTGCGCGACGCCGACCGGGTGCTGCTCGAGGTGGGGCCCGGCCGCACGCTGGCCTCGTTCGTCCGCAGACACGCCGCCCCGGCGGCGGCGGGGGCGCCAGCGGTGACCGCGGTGGCGGCGGCAGGGGCGTCGGGGGTGGCAGGGACGGGGGGGACGGGGGGCTCTGCGGGGTCGGCGGGGTCGGCGGTCGTGCAGGCGCTGCCCCAGTGGCGGGAGGCGCGGCCGGAGCCGGCTTTCCTTCTCGACGCCGTCGGCCGGCTGTGGCTGGCAGGAGTGGAGGTCGATTGGGAGGCCTTGCATCGCGGCGAGCGCCGGCTGCGGGTGCCGCTCCCCACCCATCCCTTCGAGCGCCGCCGTTTCTGGCTGGAGCCGCCGCACCGGCGGGAGGCCCGGGAGACCTCCGAGACCAGGGAGTTATGGGAGGAATCCACCGCGGCGCCGCTGCGGGCGCCGATCCCACCGGCGGCGACGGTGCCGCGCCATCCGCGGCCCGACCTGGACACGCCCTATGCCGCGCCGCGGGACACGCTGGAAGAGGGGCTCGCGGCGCTCTGGCAGGAGGTGTTGGGGATCGAGCAGGTGGGAGCGCACGACGATTTCTTCGAGCTCGGCGGCCACTCCCTGATGGCCACCCAGCTGATCTCGCGCATCCGCGACCGCTACGCGCTCGAGATTCCCCTGGACACCCTGTTCGAGAACGCCACGGTGGCCAAGCTGGCGCCGTGCCTGCTCCCGGGTGAGGGGGCGGCGGCGGCAGGCGGCGGCGCGCCGGCGGCCGGGCTGTCGATCCCGCCGTTGCCGCGGCGGCAGGGTCCGCTGGCGCTCTCCTTCGCCCAGCAGCGGCTGTGGTTCCTCGACCGCCTGGAGCCGGGGAGTCCCTGGTACAACCTGGCTTTCCCCGTGCGCTTCGCCGGGCCGCTGGACGTCGCGGCGCTGCGGCGCGCGCTGGCGGCGCTCGCGAGTCGGCAGGAATCGTTGCGCACCACGTTCGACCCGCGCGCCGGGCAGCCGGTGCAGGTGATCGCGGCGCCGGCGCCGGTGCCGCTGCCAGTCGCCGACCTCGCGGGCATCGCCGGCGAGGCCCGCGAAGCGGAGGCGCTGCGGCTGGCTGGCGGCGAAGCGCGGCGGCCCTTCGACCTCGCCCGCGGGCCGCTCTGGCGGGTGCGGCTCCTGCGGCTGGGCGCCGGCGACCATCTGGCGCTGCTCACGCTTCACCACATCGTCTCCGACGGCGAGTCGATGGCCATCCTGGTGCGCGAGCTGGGCGCCCTCTACGAGGCCTTCGCCACCGGCGCGCGGGACCCGCTGCCGCCGCTGCCCATCCAGTATGCCGACTTCGCGGCCTGGCAGCGCAACGAGCTGCCCGCGGTGATGGAGGCCAAGCTCCTCCCTTACTGGCGGCAGCGGCTCGGCGGCCGCCTGCCGGTGCTGGAGCTGCCGGCCGACCGGCCCCACACCGCGCTGCAGACCTTCCGCGGCGCGCGCTCCCGGGTGGCGCTGCCGGCGGCGCTCACCGCCGGGTTGCGCGCCCTGGCGCGGCGGCACGGGGCGACCCTGTTCATGACTCTCCTGGCGGGTCTCGACGTCCTCCTGCACCGCTACACGGAGGAGACCGACCTGCTGGTGGGGAGTCCGGTCGCCAACCGCAATCACAGCCAGATCGAGGGGCTCATCGGCCTGTTCGTCAACACCCTGGTGCTGCGCACCGACCTTGCCGGCGACCCCGGCTTCGCGGATCTGCTGGCCCGGGTGCGCGCCGCCACCCTCGGCGCCTACGCTCACCAGGACCTCCCCTTCGAACGGCTGGTCGAGGAGCTGCAACCGCGGCGCGACCTGGCGCGGAGCCCCTTTTTCCAGGTCATGCTGGGGCTGGAGCGCGCCGCCGCCACGGCCTGGCGGGTGCCGGGCCTCGCCGCCGTCCCGCTGGAGGTGGATCTCGGCGCCTCGCGATTCGAGTGCACCTTCTTCCTTGCCGAGACCGTCGGCAGGGTTGGCGAAGGTGGCGGCGCCGGCGACGTTGGCGGGGCTGGCGGGGCTGGCGGGGCCGGCGGGGCGGGCGGGGCTGGCGCTGTCGACGGGATCGGCGGCCATCTCGAGTACAACCGCGACCTCTTCGACCCGGGGACCGCGGCGCGCCTGGTCGCCCATTTCGGCAACCTGCTGGCGGCGGCGGCGGCCGCGCCGGCGACGCCGCTCTCCCGCCTGGGCCTGCTGGCGCCGGCGGAGGAGTTGCAGCTCCGCGTCGAGTGGAACGCCACCGCGCGCGAGGTGCCGCGCCAGACCGTCACCGAGCTGATCCTGCGGCGCATCGCGGAGCGGCCCGCGGCCGTCGCGCTCCGCTGGGGCGACGAGCGGTTGACCTACGCCGAGCTCGGCGCCCGCGCCGGCCGGCTGGCGGGCCGCCTGCGGCGGCTGGGGGTGGGCCCGGAGACGTTGGTGGGCATCGCCTGCGAGCGCTCGCCGGAGATGGTGTGGGGGCTGCTGGGGATCTGGCTTGCCGGCGGCGCCTACCTGCCGCTCGACCCCGCCTACCCGCCCGAGCGGCTGGCCCTGATGCTGGCCGACTCCGGCACCGGGGTGCTGCTTTCTCAGGAGCGGCTGCTCCGCAGCCTGCCACCGCATGAGGCGCGCGTCGTCTGCCTGGACGGCGGCGGGGACGAGGAAGTGACCGACGGCGCCGGCGAGGCTGAAGGGGCCGGACGGGGAGGCGAGGTTGGCGTCGCCGGCAAGGTTCGCGGAAGCGAAAGTGTGGTTGGCGACACCGGCGAGGCCGATGCCGGGGGTTCCGACAACGAAACCGAGGCTGACGGGGCCGGCGGGGCCACCAGGGTCGCGGCGGCTGGCGGTGGCGCGGCGGCGGCGGCTACGGCCGAGAACCTGGCCTACGTGATCTATACCTCGGGCTCCACCGGCCGCCCGAAGGGCGTCGGGGTGCCGCACGGCGCCTTGGTCAACTTCCTCGCCGCCATGTGCGAGGAGCCCGGGTTGACGGCGGCGGACCGCCTGCTGGCCGTGACCTCGCTCTCCTTCGACATCGCCGGCCTGGAGCTGTGGTTGCCGCTGTTCGCCGGCGCCGAGATCGACCTGATCAGCAGGGAGGTGGCGGCCGACGGCGCTCGGCTCCTGGCGCGGCTGTCCGCCGCCGCCGGCGAGGTCGCCGACTCCGGGGGTGGCGCGGCCGTCCGGATCGGAGCAGCCGATGCTTGGGCTTCAGCTGGGACCGCCGGCACCGTCATGCTCCAGGCCACCCCCTCCACCTGGCGCCTGCTGCTCGCCGCCGGCTGGCGCGGGGGCGAGGGGATCAGGGCGCTGTGCGGCGGCGAGGCCCTGCCGCCGGCGCTGGCGGCCGAGGTGGGCACCCGCGCCGGGGCGCTGTGGAACGTCTACGGCCCCACCGAGACCACGATCTGGTCCGCGGTCCACCGGCTGGATGCCGCGGCCGCGGCCGGACCCGGCGGCTCCGTGCCCCTGGGCCATCCCATCGCCAACACCACCATCCACCTGGTCGATCCGCGCTTCTCGGCGGTGCCGCTCGGGGTCCCCGGCGAGCTGCTGATCGGCGGCGCCGGCCTCGCCCGCGGCTACCTCGGCCGGCCCGACCTGACGGCCGAGCGCTTCGTGCCGGACCCCTGGGCGGCGGCCCCCGGAGCCCGCCTCTACCGGACCGGCGACCTCGCCCGCCGGCTGGCCAAGGGAGGGCTCGAGTTCCTCGGCCGCATCGACCACCAGATCAAGGTGCGCGGCTTCCGGGTCGAGCCGGGGGAGATCGAAGCCGCTGTCGCCCGCCATCCGGCGATTGCGGCGGCGGTGGTGGTGGCGCGCGAGCCGCGGCCGGGCGACGTCCGGCTGACGGCCTACGTGGTGCCCCGCGCCGGGACCGATCCGGCGGCGCTGGCCGCCGCGGAGCTGCGCGGCCACCTGCGCGCCACCCTGCCCGAGCACATGATCCCCGGGCACTTCCACACCCTGGCGGCGCTGCCTCTCCTGCCCAACGGCAAGGTGGATCGCCGCTCGCTGCCCGATCCCGAGCCCGCACCGCCGCCGGTTGCGGCGGGCTTCGCGGCGCCGCGCGGCGAGGTGGAGCGGGCGATCGCCGCGGCCTGGCGCGAGGCCCTCGGGCTCGAGCGGGTGGGCATCCACGACAACTTCTTCGATCTCGGCGGCCACTCGCTGCTGCTCTCCCAGGTGCACGCGCGGCTGCGCGAGACCCTCGACCCCGAGCTGCCGCTGCTCGATCTCTTCAAGCACCCGACCGTGGCGGCGCTCGCCGAGCGCCTGCGCCCCGGAGCGGCAACCGCGCCGGCGGGCCGGCCCGGTCTGCGACGTGCCGAGATCCGTCTGGCCGCCAGCGGCGCCGGCGGCTCGGACAGGACCGGCGGCGTCAACGGCGCCCATGGCCATGGCGGCGGGGTGGCAATCGTCGGCCTCGCCGGCCGCTTCCCCGGCGCCCCGGACGTCGACACCTTCTGGCGCAACCTGCGGCAAGGGGTCGAGTCCGTCCGCTTCTTCGGCGACCAGGAGCTGCTCGCCGCCGGCGCCGACCCGGAGCTGGTGGCCGACCCCAACTACGTCAAGGCCCGCGCCGTCCTCGACGGCATCGAGCTGTTCGACGCCGCTTTCTTCGGCTACACGCCGCGCGAGGCGGCCATCCTCGACCCGCAGCAGCGCCTGTTCCTGGAGGTCGCCTGGGAGGCGCTCGAAAACGCCGGCTACGACGCCGGCAGCTGGGACGGCGCCATCGGCGTCTTCGCCGGGGCGGGCATGAACACCTACCTCGGCCACCTGGTTTCGCATCCCGGCCTCCTGACGTCGGTCGGCGGCTTCCAGACGATGATCAGCAACGACAAGGACTTCCTGCCCACCCGGGTGTCCTACAAGCTGAACCTGCGGGGTCCCAGCCTCAACGTGCAGACCGCCTGCTCGACCTCGCTGGTCGCCGTCCACCTCGCCTGTCAGCAGCTGCTCCACGGCGAGTGCGACATGGCGCTCGCCGGCGGGGCGACGGTGCTGCTGCCGGCGCACGGCGGCTACCTGTACGAAGAGGGCGGAATCCTCTCCCGCGACGGTCACTGCCGTCCGTTCGACGCCGACGCCGGCGGCACCGTCGGCGGCAGCGGCGTGGCGGCGGTGGTGCTCAAGCGGCTCGCCGACGCCCGCGACGACGGCGACACCATCTACGCGGTGATCCGTGGCTCGGCGCTCAACAACGACGGTTCCGGGAAGATCGGCTTCACCGCCCCCAGCAGCGACGGGCAGGCGGCGGTGATCGCCCAGGCCCTCGCCGTCGCCGGGGTGGATCCCGCCACCATCGGCTACGTCGAGACCCACGGCACCGGCACCGCGCTCGGCGACCCCATCGAGGTCGCCGCCCTCAAGGAAGCGTTCGGCGCCGCCGCCGCGGGGGCTCGCTCCTGCGGCATCGGCGCGGTCAAGAGCAACGTCGGCCACCTGGACACGGCGGCCGGCGTGGCCGGCCTGATCAAAGCGGTGCTGGCGCTCCATCACGGCGAGATCCCGCCAACGCTGCACTTCCACACCGCCAGCCCGCGGCTCGGCCTCGAATCGAGCCCCTTCTACGTCGTCGACCGCTTGACCGACTGGCGCCCGGGATCGGTCCCTCGGCGCGCCGGGGTCAGCGCCTTCGGCATCGGCGGCACCAACGCCCACCTGGTGCTGGAGGAGGCCCCGCCACCGGAACCGGCCGCCGCGTCCACGCGGCAGGCGCAGCTGCTCGTCCTCTCGGCGCGCTCGGAGGCCGCCCTGGAAGCCGCCACCGACCAGCTGGCGCGCCACCTGGCCGCGGTCCCGGAGCCGGCGCTCGCCGACGTGGCCTACACGCTGCAAGTCGGGCGCAAGGCCTTCCCCCACCGCCGCACCCTGCTCGCCCGCGCGCCGGCGGAGGCAGCGGCGGCGCTCGCCGAGCGTGACCCGCGCCGGCTGGCAACCGCTTTCTCCGAGTCCGGCGAGCGGCCGATCGCCTTCCTCTTCCCAGGCGGCGGCGCCCAGCACGCCGGCATGGCCCGCGGGCTCTACGAGGCCGAGCCGGTCTTCCGGCGGCACCTCGACGACTGCCTCGGGCGGCTCGAGCCCCGCCTCGGCTTCGACCTGCGCCGCGACCTCTTCCCCACCCCGGAGCATCTCGAGGCGGCCGAGCGGCGGCTGGAGCGGACGTCGATCGCGCTGCCCGCGCTGTTCGCCGTCGAATACGGCCTGGCGCAGCTCTGGCTGTCGTTCGGGGTCCGCCCGCAGGCGATGATCGGGCACAGCCTCGGCGAGTACCCGGCCGCCTGCCTGGCGGGGGTGATGTCGCTCGACGATGCGCTCGAACTGGTCGTGCTCCGGGGACGCCTCTTCGAGACCCTGCCCGCGGGGGTGATGCTGAGCGTGCAGAGGCCGGAGGCGGAGGTGCTGCCGCTGCTGCCTGCCGGCGCCGAGCTCTCGGTCGCCGCGGTCAACAGTCCCGCCTTCTGCGTGCTCTCGGGTTCGATCGCGGCGATCGCGCAGGCCGAGGAGGCGCTGGCGGCCCGCGGCATCGACGCCCGCCGGCTGCACATCTCGGTCGCCGCGCACTCGCCGATGGTCGAGCCGATCCTGGCCGAGTTCGGCGCCGCCGTGGCCCGCCTCCGCCTCTCGCCGCCCACCGTCCCCTTCCTCTCCAACGTCACCGGCACCTGGATCCGCGACGACGAGGCGACCGATCCCGGCTACTGGGTGCGGCAGCTGCGGCAGACCGTGCGCTTCGCCGACGGGCTGGAGCGGTTGTTCGCCGAGCCCGAGCGGGTGCTGCTCGAGGTCGGGCCGGGCCAGACGCTGTCCAGCCTGGCGATGCAGCATCCCGCCCGCCGGCCGGAGCACGCGGTCCTCGGCTCGATGCGCCATCCGCAGGATGGCCGCCCCGACGCCGACGCTCTAGTCGAGGCGGTGGGCCAGCTCTGGCTCGCCGGGGTGACCATCGATTGGCGAGGCTTCTCCGCCCACGAGCGCCGCCGGCGGGTGCCGCTGCCGACCTACCCCTTCGAGCGCCGGCGCCACTGGATCGAGCTCCGCGGCGCGGCCGGCGCGCCCGCCGCTGCCGCCGCGATGCCGGCGAAGCGGGCGGACATCGCCTCATGGTTCTACGCGCCGGTCTGGCGGCAGGCGGTGCCCGCCGGGATCGGCGGTCTTGCCGGGCTCGGTGGAGAGGAACGGCTCGACGAGGGCGCTGGTACCGAGCGGAGGGACGAGGGCGCCGCGGCCAGCGCGACCGGCGGGCGCGGCGGCCCCGAAGGGAGCGCCGGCGTAGCCGCGAACGGCACTCCAATCGTGGCAGCCGAAAACGCCGGCGCTTCCTGCGGCCCTGGCGGCAGCGCAGAGGCCGACGTCGGGCTGCCCCGGCGCTGGCTGCTGCTGCTCGACGACTGCGGTCTGGGCGTCGGCCTCGCGCAGCGTCTCGAAGGACGCGGCCGCGAGGTGGTCACCGCAGTGCCGGACGGCGGCTTCGCGCGGCGCGCCGAGAGCGCCTTCGGTGTGGCGCCGACGAGCCGAGACGATTTTGCCGAGCTGTTCCGGGAGCTGGAGACCCAGGGGCGGTTCCCCGACCAGATCGTGCACCTGTGGAGCGTCACCGCAGCGGCGGCTGCGCCGGACGCGAATCCGGTTGCGGCCACGATTCCGGTTGCGGCTCCGGCCGTGATCCCGGCCGCAGCTCCGGCCGCGATTCCGGGCGCGGCACCGGCCGCGATTCCGCAGGATCGGGAAGCGGCGGCGACCGACGCCGAGCGCGCCGCCCTCGACCTCGGCTTCCACAGCCTGCTGGCCATGGCGCAAGCGCTCGGGCAGTGGCCTGCCCACCCGGTGCGGGTCGCCGTGGTGTCGAGCGGCGTCCAGTCGGTGACCGGCGACGAGACCGTTTGGCCGGAAAAGGCGGCGCTCCTCGGGCCGGTGCGGGTGGCGCCGCAGGAGATGCCTCAGCTCTCCTGGCGCAGCATCGACGTCGAGCCGCCTCCCTCCATATTGCCGACCGGCACGATCGATCGCCTGATGACGGAGCTCGCCGCCGCCGATCCCGGCGTGGATACTGCCCTCCGCGGGACCCGGCGCTGGGTGCAAGACTTCGCGCCGGTGCGGCTGGCGCGGCGGGAAGGGATGCCGGCGCGGCTACGCGAGCGCGGCGTCTATCTCATCACCGGCGGGTTGGGCGGCGTCGGCCTCGAGATCGCGTCCTGGTTGGCGCGGACGGCGCGGGCGCGGCTGATCCTGACCGGCCGCTCGGACTTCCCGCCGCGCGCCGAATGGGAAGGGCTGCTCGCCGCCGCCGACGTTGTCGGGTCCGGACCGGCGCAGATTCCAACGAGTGCGGCGACTGGCGCGCACCGCACCCTGCGCCGGATCCGCAAGCTGCTGGCCATCGAGGCCGCGGGCGGCGAGGTGCGGGTGGTGCGCGCCGACGCCGCCGACCTCGACGCCATGCGCGGCGCGCTCGCCGCGGCGCGGCGCGAGCTGGGCGCTCTGCACGGGGTCATCCATGCGGCCGGGGTGGTGGCCGGCGGCATGGTCGAGTTGAAGACCCGGGAAGCGGCAACCGCGGTCCTGGCCCCCAAGCTCGGCGGCGCGCGGGTGCTGGCACGGCTGCTGGCCGGCGTCGAGCTCGACTTCGTGGTCCTCTGCTCGGCGGCCAACTCGGTCCTCGGCGGCTTCGGCCAGGTCGATCTCTGCGCCGCCAGCGCCGGCCTCGACGCCTTCGCCGCCGCCTGGCCGGGGCCGTCGCCGTGCCTGACGATCGACTGGGACACCTGGCAGGACGTCGGCGCGGCGGTCGAGGTCGAGGTGCCGCCGGACCTCGCGGAGCTGCATCGCGAGGGGCTGCGGCACGGCATGACCGCCGCGGAGGGAGTCGAGGCTTTCGCGCGCCTGCTGCGTGCCGGCCAGCCGCGCCTCCTGGTCTCCACCCGCGACCTCCCGGCGCTGCTGGCGAGGGCCCGCGAGCGCGCCGGCGAGGATCCCCTGGCCGGCCTCGACGAGGCGAGGCCGGCGGTCGCCGCCCAGGCCCGTCCCGCCCTGCGCAACGCCTACGTCGCGCCCACCGGCGAGGTCGAGGGCGCCGTCGCCGCCCTCTGGCAGGAAATGATGGGCCTCGAGCAGGTGGGAGCGCACGACAACTTCTTCCAGCTCGGCGGCCACTCGCTGCTGGCCACCCAGATCGTCTCGCGGCTGCGCGACGCCTTCGCGGTCGAGCTGCCGATCGCCGGCTTCTTCGAGGCGCCCACCGTCGCCGGCCTCGCCACCCTGGTCGAGCGCCAGCAGTTCCTGCGCGCGGGTACCGCGCTCACCGCCGCCAGCGGCGCCGGAGCGAACGGCGGCGACGGGACGGGCGGGACGGAGGGCGCCGACCTGGAACAGCTGATGGCCGAGATCGAGAGGCTGTCGCCGGAGGAGGCGGCGGCGCTCCTCGGGCAGGAGCAGAGCTAGTGATCCGGCAGCGCCGCGTTCTTGGCTTCGTGGCAGCTCCTCGACCTGGCTGGACCAGAGCCTGCCGCGGGCGCGCCACCAGGCACGCGGCGCTCTGGGCGGGTGTTCTGCCGCTGCACCGAGGTGACCTCCGATGACCTCTGGGACCGAGGACCCCGCGGCCGCTCTCGCCGATCGCTTCGCGCAGCTCTCGCCGGCCCAGCGCCAGCTGCTGCTGCGTCGCCTGGGCCGCGGCCGGCCGGAGCCGCCGGCGGCCGAGCGCATCCCCGCCCTGCCGCGCGACGGCCGCCTCTTCCCGCTCTCCTTCGCCCAGCAGCGCCTCTGGTTCCTCGACCGGCTGGAGCCGGCCATGCCCTGGTACAACATGCCTCTCTTCCTGAGCCTGCGCGGGCCGCTCGCGCTGGCGGCGCTGCGCCGGGCCTTCGACGAGATCGAGCGGCGCCACGAGGTGCTGCGCACCAGCTTCGAGCTGGCCGACGAGCAGCCCGTCCAGGTGATCGCCGCCGCCCGCGGTCTGGCGCCGCCGCTGGCCGACCTCTCGGGCCTGCCGGCCGCCGCTGCCGCCGCCGAACACGAGCGCCTGCTTGCCAGGGAGGCGGAGCGCCCCTTCGACCTGGCCCGCGGACCGCTCTGCCGCGCACTGCTGCTGCGCCGCGGCGAGCGGGAGCACGCGCTGCTGCTCGCCCTCCACCACATCGTCTGCGACGGCTGGTCGCTGGGCGTGTTGGTGCGCGAGCTCGGGATGCTCTACGGCGCCTTCGCCGCCGGCCGGCCGTCGCCGCTGCCGCCGCTACCGATCCAGTATGCCGACTTCGCCGTCTGGCAGCGGCAGGTGCTGGCCGGCGAGGCCCTCGCCCGGCACCTGGACTACTGGCGGGAGCAGCTCGCGGACAGCCCGTCGCTGCTCGAGCTGCCTGCCGACCGGCCGCGTCCGGCGGTGCAGAGCCTGCGCGGCCGGACGCTGCCGTTGCCGCTGCCGGACGCGCTGTGGAGCGGCGTCCAGGCGCTCGCCCGCCGCCTCGGGGCGACCCCTTTCGTCATCCTTCTCGCCGCCTGGAAGGTCCTCTTGCGGCGGCTCGCCCGCCAGCTGGACGTGGTCGTCGGCACGCCCGCCGCCAATCGCGGGCGCAGCGAGATCGAGGGCTTGATCGGCTTCTTCGTCAACACCCTGGTGTTGCGCACCAGCCTCGCCGGCGATCCCTCGTTCGAAGAGCTGGTGGCGCGGGTCCAGCGGGTGGTCGCCGGCGGCTACGCGCACCAGGACCTGCCGTTCGAGCGCCTGGTCGACGAGCTGCAGATCGAGCGCCACCTCGGTCACAACCCGCTGTTCCAGGTCATGTTCATCCTGCAGAGCGATCCGTTGCCGGCGGCCGAGATCGCCGGGCTCGCGCTCGCCCCGCTGGAGGTCGAGGGCCGGACTGCCAAGTTCGACCTCATGCTGCAACTGTGGCAGCAGCCGGCGGGCCTGGCCGGCTTCCTCGAATACAACACCGACCTCTTCGACGCCGCCACCGTCCACCGCTTCGGCGAGCACTTCGAGACCCTGCTCGCCGGCGCTCTCGACCAGCCGCGGCTGCCGCTGCCGGCCCTGCCCCTGCTGGCGCCCGCGGCGCGCCACCAGGTGGTGGCGGAATGGAATGACACCAACGCCACCGACGCCGGCCTGACGCCGGGGGCGGCCGGCCTGGCGGTCGCACGCGGCCCGGAGCCCCCGCGCGACCTCTTCGCGCTCTTCGCGACGCAGGCCGAGCGCACTCCCGACGCCATCGCCCTGACCTGGGAGGCCGGGTGCTGCACCTACCGCGAGCTCGGGCGCCGCGCCGCCCGACTCGCCCGCCGGCTGCGCCAGCTCGGGATCGGGCCCGACGTGCCGGTGGCGATCTGCCTCCGCCGCTCGCCCGAGATGGCGGTCGCGGTCCTCGGCGTGCTCGCGGCCGGCGGCGCCTATGTCCCGCTCGATCCCGCCTACCCGCGCGAGCGCCTCGCCCGGATGCTGGAGCTCGCCGCGACGCGGGTGCTGCTCAGCCAACCGGACCTGCTGCCTTCGCTGCCGGCGGCGGGGATCACGGTGGTCTTCCCGGCGGCTCACGAGCTTGCCGGCGCGGCGCCGGACGCGGAGGGCGACAAGGAGCTGGAGTTGGTGGCAGCGCGAGCAGCCGGCGACGGGCGCCTGCCGCGGACACTCGAACCGGCTACCGGCGGCGTCCAGCCGGATGACCTGGCCTACGTCATCTTCACCTCGGGCTCGACGGGGGTGCCCAAGGGGGTGGCGCTGCCGCACCGAGCCCTGGTCAGCCTGTTCGCCTGGCAGCTCGGCCAGTCGGCGCTGGCGGCGGGCGCAAAGACGCTGCAATTCGCCTCGCTGAGCTTCGACGTCTCCTGCCAGGAGCTGTTCGCCACCTGGGCGGCGGGCGGCACCCTGGCGCTCATCTCCGAGGCGGTGCGCCTCGACGCCGCGGCGCTGCTCGACGTCCTGGTGCGCGACCAGGTCGAGCGCATCTTCCTGCCGTTCGTCGCCCTGCAGCAGCTGGCCGAGACGGCCGCGGAGCGCGGCCTCCATCCCCACGCCCTGCGCGAGGTGGTCACCGCCGGCGAGCAGCTGCAGATCACCGGCGCGATCGCCGCGTTTTTCAGCCGCCTGCCGCGGGCGCGGCTGTGGAACCAGTACGGCCCGTCCGAGAGCCACGTCGCCACCGCCTTCGCCCTCGCCGGCCCGGCGCGCGGCTGGCCAGCCCTGCCGCTCATCGGCAAGCCGGTCGCCAACGCCCGCATCCATTTGCTCGACGAAACCGCCAGGCCGGTCCCGCCGGGGGTGCCCGGCGAGCTGCACATCGGCGGCGCCTGCCTGGCGCGCGGTTACTTCCGGCGCCCCGAGCTGACCGCCGACCGCTTCGTCCCGGATCCGCTGGGCGGCGCCGGGCAACGGCTCTATCGCACCGGCGATCTCGCCCGCTATCGGCCGGACGGCGACGTCGAGTTCCTCGGCCGCAACGATCAGCAGGTCAAGATCCGCGGTTTCCGCGTCGAGCCGGGAGAGATCGAGGCGGCGCTCGCCACCCATCCCGGGGTGCGCGAGGCGGCGGTGGTCGCCCGCGCCGCGGCAGGCGGACCGCGCCGCCTCGTGGCCTACGTGGTGCCGGCCGAGCCGGCGCCGGCGGTGGCGGAGATCCGCGCCTGGCTGCGCGATCTCCTGCCCGAGCACATGGTGCCCGCGGTGTTCCAGCTCCTGGACTCGCTGCCGCTCACCCCGAGCGGCAAGGTCGACCGCCGGGCGCTGCCGGACCCCGACCCGGCGGCCGCCGGCCCGGAGGCCGTCGCCGTGCCGCCGCGCACTCCGGTCGAAGTGCTCCTCGCCGGCATCTGGCGCGACCTGCTGGGTATCGAGCGGGTCGGGGTGCGCGACAGCTTCTTCGATCTCGGCGGCCACTCGCTGCTGGCGGTGCGCCTGATGGCCCGCATCCGCCGCCAGTGCGGCCGCGACCTGCCCCTGGCGGTGCTCTTCGCCGGCCCCACCATCGAGCGCCTGGCCGCGCTGCTCGACCCCGTGGCGGCCATGGCTCCAACACCGCCGCGGCACCGCGCTCCGCTGGTGGAGCTGGCGCCCGGCGACGACTCCAGGCTGCCGCTGTTCCTCGTCCACCCGGTGGGAGGCGGCGTGCTCTGCTATGCCGCCCTGGCGCGGGCCCTCGGCGCCGCGGATCCCGGGCAGCCGATCTATGGCCTGCAATCTCCGGACTGGGAGGGGGCGGAGGCCGCGACCCTGGAAGCGATGGCGGAGCGCTACGTCGCCGCGGTGCGCGGCCGCCAGCCGCGCGGCCCTTACCGGCTCGGCGGCTGGTCGATGGGCGGCGTGGCCGCCTTCGAGATGGCGCGCCAGCTCGGGCAGGCCGGCGACGAGGTGGAATTGCTCGCCCTCGTCGACTCCTACGCTCCGGGTGAGCCCGGTGGGATCGGCAGCGATCCTCTCGGCGAAGCGGCAGTGCGAGCCCTCTTCGCCCGCGACCTCTCGGGCCTCATGGGGAAGGAGCTGCCGGCGACGGCAAGCGGTCTCGAGCGGCTGGGGCCCGACGTGCCGCTCGCCGAGGCCTTCGCGCAGGCCCAGGCGGCCGGCCTGCTCCCTGCCGAGCTCGACTTCGCCGCCACCCTCGGCATGCTCGCCGTCTTCCGCGCCAACCTGGCCCGCCTGCAAGGCTACGCCGGCGGCCCCTATCCCGGCCGGCTCACCCTCTTGCGCGCCACCGACGCGCCGCCGCCCGCGCCGGGAACACCCCCTCCCGGCCCGGCGCTCGGCTGGGAGGCGCTGGCCGCAGCCGTCGAGGTCGAGCCGATCCCCGGCGACCACTACAGCCTGGTGCGGCCGCCCGCGGTCGAGGCCATCGCCGCACGCCTATTGATCAGATAAGAAGTGTTCGGCGCCGTCTTCCTCCCCGCCTGACATGACATCATGCACGGGCGCTGATCTAGCCTGTAGTTGGTTAGGCCGGGGAGGAAGAATGAGAGCCGCGGTGCTGCATGAGCTTGGGAAAGCGCCGCGATGCGAGGAGTTTGCTGAACCGATAGCGGGCGAGGATGAAGCCGTCGTTCGCGTGCGCTCCGCGGCACTCAAAGCCGTCGACAGGCAGCTGGCCGCAGGGTCGCACTATGCCAGCGCCCGGGAATTGCCGGTGGTGTGCGGAACGGACGGAGTTGGGGACCTCGAGGACGGCACGCGGGTATTCTTTGGCGGGCCGAGGCGGCCTTACGGCGCGATGGCGGAGCGCACCGTCGTGCCACGCGCGTTTTGCTTCCCCGCGCCCTCCGGCATCGACGACGACACCGTGGCGGCGCTGCCGAATCCGGGCGTTTCTGCTTGGCTGTCGCTCACGCAACGCGCGAAACTTGCGCCGGGCGAGACCGTGCTCATCCTGGACGCGACGGGTGTCACCGGACAGCTCGCCGTGCAGATCGCGAAGCTGCTCGGGGCCAAGCGCGTGATCGGCGCGGGACGCACGGCGTTGACGATCCTCGGAACCGCGGGGATACCGTCACGCGAGGTCCTGGTCGACGCCATGCAACAGGTGATGGCGCGGGCGGCGCGCCGGGAGCTCCGCATCGAGACCGAGCGAGTTCCGCTGGCGGATATCGAAAGGGTGTGGCAACGCCAGGGACAATCCAGCCGGAGAATCGTGGTGATCCCATGAGCGACGACGCCGGCTACTCGCTGCGCAGGGCGTTCCGGGCGTCCTCGCGAGTGGCGCGATAGGCGGGCAGACTGTTGGCGGCCAGGGCCACCGCCCCGAGCAGCACCACCGTGCCGCCGAGGATCCGTGGATCGGTGGTGTGGATGCCGAAGAGCACGGCCTCGAGATAGCGGGTGATGGCGAGCACCGCCAGCAGCCCCAGGAGCATGCCGCCAAGCGCCACCAGCATCCCCTTGCGGAGGATCAGCCGCATGACGTCGCCGCGCCGCGCCCCGAGGGCGACGCGGAGGGCGAGCTCCTTGCGGCGCTGGCGCACGGAGTAGGCGGCGACGGCATAGATGCCGACCGCCGCCAGCACCAGGGCGAGGGCACCCAGCAGGGTGAGCAGGGCGGCGCGCATGCGCTGCGCCCACAGCGAGCTGTCGATCAGGCTGGCGAGGGTCGAGACGTCGAGCAGCGGCATCGACCGGTCCAGCTCCTGCACCTGGCGCCGCACCGGTTCGAGCAGGGCGTCCGCCCGGCCCTGGGCATGGACGTAGAGCGTCGCCGCCGCCTGGTAATGCTGCTCGAGCGGGCCATAGATGTAGGGCTGCGGCGCCTCGGTCAGGCTCATGTACTTGCTGTCGCGGACCACCCCGACGATGAGCCGCTCGCCCGGCTGGGCTTCCAGCCGGAAGCGCTGGCCCACCGGGTCGCGGTCGGGCCACAGGCGCCGCGCCAGCTCCTGGTTGACGACCGCCACCTCGGTCGCGCCCTGGCGGTCGGCGAGGCCGAAGTCGCGCCCGCGGAGCAGCCCGAGCCCCATGGTCTTGAAGTACCCGGGGCTGACGTAGCTGATCATGGTGAGGCGCCCCTCGGGGGCCTGCGATTCGCCGGCGAGCAGGACCTTGTCGAGCTCCGGGGCCGTGGTGAGGATGTTCTGGCTGGAGAGCGCCGCCGCGCGCACCCCGGGCAGCGCTCCCACCCGCTCGAGCATGCGGCGGTAGAAGTCACGCCCCTGCGGCTCCTTGTAGCCCTGCGCCCCCACCTGCACCGTCAGCCGCAGGATCTCGCCGGCGCGGAAGCCGGCGTCGATTCCCTGGGCGCGCCGCAGGCTGGCGAGCAGCAGACCGGCGCCGATCAGCGCCACCAGGGCGAGCGCCACCTGCGCTCCGACCAGCAGGTCCCGCAGGCTGAGGCGGCGATGGCGCTCGGCCAGCGGCGTGCCGGTCTTGATGACGTCGTTGAGGTCGGTGCGAGACACCGCGCGCGCCGGGGCGAGGCCGCAGAGCAGCACGGTCACCAGGGCCACGGCGAGGGTGAAGCCGAGCATGCGGAGATTCAGGCCGAGGTCGACGGCGTCGGGGTCGAGCTGCGGCGGGCGCAGCGACCACAGCAGCCGGATCGCCCAGTGAGCGATCAGCAGCCCCAGCGCGGTGCCCGTCAGGGCGAGGGCGGCGCCCTCGGCGAGCAGCTGGCGGACCAGGCGGCCGCGCCCGGCCCCGATCGACAGGCGGACGGCGATCTCCCGGCGCCGGTCGGTGGCGCGCGCGAGCAGCAGGTTGCCGACGTTGGCGCAGGCGATCAGCAGCACCAGGCCCGAGGCGATCATCAGCAGCGTGGCCGAGCGGGAGAAGACCTGGCGCTGGTTGGGATCGATCATGCTCTCGGTCATCGAGAGCAGCGCGATCCCCATGCCGGCGTCGTCCTTGGGGTAGGTGTCGCGCAGCCGGACGGCGATGGCGGCAAGCTCGGCCTGCGCCCGTGCGACGCTCACGCCCGGCCGCAACCGACCCATCGCCAGGAACATCTGCCACTCGCGCTGGTCCATCTCCTTGGCCCGGGGCGAGAGCGCCTTGAACTGCGTCATCGGCAGCCAGAACTCGGCGGGCGACATGAGCTGGGTGCCGCGGAAGCCCGGCGGCCCGACTCCCAGCACCTTGTAGGCCTGGCCGTTCAGCCGCAGGCTGCGGCCGACGATGCGCGGGTCCGAGCCGAAGCGGCGCTGCCAGAGCCCGTAGCCGAGCACCACCACGGTGTCGCCGCCCATGGCGCGGTCCGCTCCCGGGGTGAAGGCCTGGCCGAGGACCGGCCGGACACCCAGCACGTCGAAATAGTTGGTCGAGACGATCTGACCGGTGACCAGCTCCGGCTCGCCCTCGCCGTCGGCGAAGCTCAGGCGGTGGCGCCGGAACGCGAACATGCCGGAGAAGGCGCGATTGCCGTCCCGCAGATCGAGGAAATTGGGGTACGAGAACGGAAAGAACGACAGGTTGCTGGAGCCCTTTTCGTCGGTGCCGTACACGGCCACCAGGCGAGAGGGGCCGGCGACCGGCAGCGGCCGCAGCAGCAGGCCGTCGACCAGCGAGAAGATGGCAGTGTTCGCGCCCACGCCCAGCGCCAGCGACAGCACCGCCCAGACCGAGACCCGGGGATATTTCGCCAGCAGGCGGAAGCCGTAACGGAGGTCTTGCCAGAGATCGGACATGCTCGATCGCGCCGCTGCCGCGCGGCCAAATCCGCGCCGGTCCAAGATATCAGGAGATCCTTCTCAGCGGCCGAGGCGCGATACCCCCTCGGCCCTTGCCAAGGAGCCCTGGTTCGAGCACCGAGCGTTCACTCCCGGGGATGCCGGAGAAGGCCAGCTTGACCGGTCTAGAGAACGGCGACGGCGGTAGCGTAGTAGGCGGTGCCCCGCTTTTCGAAAGTGAGACGGAGGTGCCAGTCATCCGTGGCCAGGTCCAGGACGCGCCGGTTGCCGCGGGCGCTCACCTTCCACGGGCCGAGCATGCTGCGGACGCCGTCATAGGGGTCCGGCGGCGCGCTCGCCGGCTCGCTCTCCTGGGCGCCGCCCTGCCTCCGGAGCTGCGCCGCTTCCTGTGCGCGATCCTGCCGCAGCTCCCGCACGAAAGATGTCAGCCTGGCGACGACCCTGGCCGCGGCGAGCGCGGAAGCATCCTCCCGGCGGGCCACCCGCGCGAGCAGCTCGTCGGCCGCGCCCAGCAGCGGTTCGTCGTAGGCATGACCCAGGTCGCTCACGCCATCGGGTGTCAACCGCAGCGTCCAGGTACCCTTGGGATCGTCGCAGGAACCGCAGCTGTAAAAGGTTTTCGTCAGCTCCTTGGTGGGAACACGCAGCAGATCGCCATGGCGCTCGAGACCGCCGACCTCGACGGTCGTCCAGTAGCTCTGGATGAACTCCGGTTTCGCCTGGCTGCCGGTCCATTCCCAGACGCTGACCTGGCCTGGCATGTCCAATCCCATGCTGGGATGAGTGACGGCGTCGATCAGGAAGCGCGGGCACCCCGATCGAGCATCGGGCAGCGGCAGGACGCGAGCGCCCAGCGGGCCGTCGTGCACGCCGGCCACCAGAAAGGCCCACGCGCCAAGGTCGTTGTGCCGCGCGAAGTTCTTCTCCGCCAGGTTGCGGATGCTCCACGCCGCCGCCGAGCGATCGATCTGGCCGGCAGAGACGACGAAGAAGGTCCCGCCCGAAAAGCCCGCATCGATCGCCACCACCGCGGCGGCGCCGCGGCCGGTCCCGAGGCGCACCGCGGACGGCTCGAACCACTTGCTCTTGTTCGCCAGGCTGGCCAGATCCGCCGCGATCGCCGCACCGTCCGCTGCCGGACGAGCCTGGAGGAACCCGAGTGCCCGGCGTTCGAGCAGCGTCCAGAGCTCGGCCAGCGCTTGCCGGTATTCCGGCAGCTCATATCGATCGACCGGCCCGTCCTGGTAGCTGGCCACCCTTGCATGAGCGGCATCGATCGCGGCCGCCAAGGTGGTCCGGGACGCGGGCGGGTCCATCGGCACCGGCGCGCCCGGCGCGCCCGGCGCCATGGTGGCGAGCGCCGCGACGACGAGCGCAAACCGCTGCCTACGGCTTGGCGAAGCGACTCGCCGGGAGATCGACATTGACCTCGACCTTGTCGAAGGCGAAGACCACCTCTCCCTCGATGCGGATCGCGCCGCCGCCCATCTCTTCCTTGGAGGTCGTCGTGATGGTCATGGGCACCGTCAAGCCGTCGATCTGCTTGTAGTCGCTATAGGTGGTCACGAATTGCTTGATGTCGCCGTGATTGCCGTGGATCGACTCCTCCCGGATCTCGAGATAGGTCTTGGCGTCCAGGTAGATCGTCGTTTCCTTGCCGTCACGCTCGGTGAGCTTCAGCTTGTAGGCGGGAGTGCCTGAGACGTCGTCCTTGCCCAGGTATTCGACCTGGTTCCCCTTGGCCTCGAAGTCGTACAGCCCGCCCTCGAAGTCGGCACTGTCCTTGATATCCTTCAAGGCGTCGCCGGCCAGCGTGGTCGGCTTCTGTTCACCCTCGGAGCGCAGCCAGGTCCAGCCGACGCTGCCGTCGTAGGCCCTGATGTCGGTCTTACCCTTCTCGGTCGTCTCCAGCCGCACCTTGTGACCAGGAGGCGCGAGCTCCACGAGCAGGGGGCTGCCCTCCGTCCCGCCTGAGGTGAACTTGCCGCTCATGCGGATCGTCTTCAAGGATCTGAGCTTGCCGCCGCCCCTGGCCTGGATGTTCTTGGCCGCCAGCTGGCCGGCGGTCTGTGCTGAAACGGCGATCGCCATCAGGCTGCCCGCCAGCAGACAACTCCCAACCTTGCGCCACATGCTCAACCTCCTCGAGGCAGCAGCGCCGGAACCCGGCGCCCTCCCTATCGATGATGCGGAAGCCACGATGGGCGTGTGACATCGCATCGCGCCGCCGGCCGGCGGGTCACAACCCGTCGACTGGCCAAGGTGGACTGTAGAGGTCGCCGCCCGCGCTAGGCAGTCAGCGGCGAAGGCTCGACTACCCAGACCGCGCTTACGCCAAATCTCAGAAACTCGGTTACCTTGGTACGTACCTTGGCCGGGTGATCGCCTGGCGAGAGAACCTCGATGTGCGGGGCATAGACTCCATGGGCGTGTAGCCGGCCATCGATCCGCTTTCATCATAACTCGATAGACGGAAAACAAGCCGCGGGCCATGCTGGTAACCAGCCACCCGCCTCGTGTCGTGCGCCTCTCTCGCGAGGATAATAGCGGTGTATACTTAGCCTTGAGCAGGAGGAGGACTGACCGGGGACAAGCGAATGGTCCGTTTCGCGGTTGAACTCACAAAAGAGGCCAACGCCGATCTGCTTTATTACCCAGCACTTGAACAGAAGACGATCATTGCAGAGATGCGGATCCAGCTTTCTCATGAGCCACTCGCCGCAACCAGGAACCGTAAGCCTCTTCGTGGCAATCCAGCTCGCTGGGAGTTGCGGCATGGACGATTCCGAGTATTTTACGAGGTAGACGAAACATCGCGAATCGTGACCGTCACCGCGGTGGGTGACAAGAAACGCGAGCGGCTGTTCATTCGCGGCAACGAGGTGAAGTTGTGAAAAGCGTCAAGATGCATGAGGCCAACATCGACCTGGAAACGGCCATCAGGCTGGCTCGCGAGGAGCCGCTCCTCCTGGTGACCGATGACGGCCGGGAGTTCCTCCTTTCCGAGGCCGATGATTTCGAGAAAGAGGTTGAGGCCCTCCGCAGCAGTTCGGCCTTCCAGCGTTTTCTAGAGGAACGATCACAATCGGCGGACCGGATATCGCTAGATGAGGTCGAGTCAGCGGTTAAGCGCGAGCTGGCCAAAACCGAGGTTGAACGTCGACCTCAGGACGAGCCTGACAAGCGGCGTAAGCCTTAGAAATTTGGCTTACTATAAATGGTCTGGGACGGCGGCACTGTAGTTTATCGCTGACGGGTTGATAGCCTTCACGCGCTGGCGCGCGTCACCCGCCAGTAAACGGCGTAGCGCTCGTCGTAGAGCGACGAGAGGGGCACCAGGGTGACGTCGCGGCTCTGCCCCACGGTGCGGAATTCGAGCGGCCGGCCGGGCACCGGACGGATCCAGGCCGCGGGGTCGTCGGCGCGGACGCGGAAGGCCGGCGCGGCGACGGGCTCCGCTTGGTACTCGGGGACCGTTCGCGGCGCCGTCGGGCCGGCTCGCAGGACCGCCGGCACCAGCCCCTCGGTCCCCAGGCGGCCGGCCAGCACCAGCGGCCCGTAGAGGATTGCCTGCAACGATTCGTCATCGGGCATCGGCTGCACGTGCAGGCCCAGCGGCAGCGAGAGCTCCACCCGATCGCCATCGCGCCAGGTGCGGTCGAGGACGAAATAGCTGCCGGGGGAGGCGAAGCCTTCGAGCGGGCGGTCGTTGAGCTTGACCGAGCCGCCGCGCATCGCCCAGGCCGGCACCCGCAACCGTATGGCCGCGCGGACCGGCCGCACCGCGTGGACCGCGAACCGCACCGTCTCCTCTGCCGGGAGGCGCGTGTCCTGGGTCAGGCGGATCCCTTCCTCCGTCCAATCCAGCTCCGACGCGATGTACTGGTTCACGAACAGGCCGCCGTCGTCGTGGAAATAGATGCTCTCGCCAGCCCGTGCGAAGGACTCGCAGCCCGAGCCGGTGCAGCACCAGAAGTCGGCGAGCGGCGTGCCGAACAACTTCCAGTAGCCCGACGCCAGCGGCACGTAGTACAGCTTCGAACCGTCCGCGGGATGCTGGGTGCCGAGGACGCCGTTCCAAAGCGCCCGCTCCATGTAGTCGGCGCAGGCTGGATCGGCCGTCCAGCCGAACACGTGGCGGCTCAGCTTGAGCAGGTTGTAGGTGACGCAGCACTCCTGGGTATAGCCACTCAGCTCGGCGGACAGCACGCCGGGGGCGGCGCCCCAGACCTCCCCGTTGCTGCTGCCGCCGGTGCAGTAGGCGCGCCGGGACGTCACCTGCCGCCAGAAGTACTCGGCAATTTGACGGTAGCGCGGCTCGCCGGTCAGCTCGTAGCGCCGCGCGGCGCCGATGACCTTGGGGATCGTCGTGTTGGCGTGCAGTCCCTGGAGCTCGTCGCGCCCGGCCGCCAGCGGCGCGAAGATCCGCTCGTGATCGAAGCGTTGGGCGAGCTCGCGGTGCCCCGGGTCGCCGGTCACCGCCGACAGGTTGTAGAGCACCTCGTTCATGCCGCCGTACTCGCGCTCGAGCACCCGGCCCATGGCCGCGTCGCCCAGCGGCCGGACCCAGCGCCCGGTCCAGGCCGCCATCCCCACCACGACCTCCAGCGCCTGTCGGTTGCCGGCGCAGGTCGCCATGTCGAGCAACCCGGCCATTAGCTTGTGCAGGGTGTAGAACGGCGCCCAAACCTGCTTGCCGTCGCGCAGGCGATCGAAGAGCTCCTCGGGGAAAGCGCTCAGGTAGCCGCTGCCCAGGGCCTGCTGGCACTTGGCCAGCTCGGCCACCATGAGATCGCCCCGCGCCTTGACGGCGGCGTCGCCGCTGCCGGCAAACAGCAGGGCGCAAGCGGACAGGTAGTGGCCGGTGAAGTGCCCGCGCAGCTCGTTGACCGGGCTCTCCCAACCGCCCAGCGGCGCCGCCGAGGAAGGCATGCCCGCGGTCACCCGGAACATGTGCAGCAGCCGATCCGGGTCGAGCCCCATCAGGAATCGGCGGTTGACCGCCGCGGCCTCGCAGAAAGGCCCGGGCCGCAGGCGCACCCGCGACAGGGGAAATGGCCGCGCCATGGCGCGCGAGCCATCCGCGGCAACCTCGGCCAGGGCGCCGGCCGAGGAGTATGTCCATGCCGGCAGCGAGGCGGCGGCCGCGGCCCCGGCCACCGTGACGAAGAGCTCCCGCCGCGTGTGGTAGCGAATCATCAGCACAGCATAGACCACGGGCCAGGCCCGTCGAAGCCTCCGGTTTGTGCTAGCCTTGCCAGCCAGAAGACAGCCCGGGGCACGGCATCTAAATCGCTGAAACGATAGCTGGTTAGAGCGGCGATAACTGGCGGCGGCGAGCGGCCACAACCACCCCCAAGGAGTGAACGAATGAAGCGAATGGCGGTGTTGCTCTGGCTTGCGGTGATGGTGGCGGTGGTGACTGAGACGGCCGCGGCGGACGGCGCCGTCGAACCGCAGCAGCCGACACCTCGCACCGGCGTGGGCGACGTCAAGAGACCGGAGGCGCCGGCGCCGGAGCAGGAGGGCGAGGGAAAAGGCAAGGGCCCGTTCGACGGCTTGAAGTTCCGTTTCATCGGGCCGCCAGGCAACCGCGTCGCGGCGGTCGTCGGCGTGCCGGGCGATCCGAACGTCTACTACGCGGGCGCGGCGTCGGGAGGGGTCTGGAAGTCGATCGACGGCGGCACCGAGTGGAAGCCGGTCTTCGACAAGATGCCCGCCCAATCGATCGGCGCCATCGCGATCGCCCCGTCGGACCACGCGATCGTCTGGGTCGGCACGGGCGAGACGTTCATCCGCAGCAACGTCTCGATCGGCGACGGCGTGTACCGATCCACCGATGGCGGCAAGAGCTGGCAGCACATGGGCCTCGACAAGACCGGACGCATCGGGCGCGTGATCGTCGATCCCCGCGACCCCAACGTCGTCTACGTCGCGGCTCTCGGCACCTGCTACGGGCCGCAGCCGGAGCGCGGCGTCTTCCGCACCAGGGACGGCGGCAAGACCTGGGAGAAGGTGCTCTTCGTCGACGAGAACACGGGAGCTTCCGACCTGACGATGGATCCCGCCGATTCGCGCACGCTCTTCGCCGGCACCTGGCAGATCGACATCAAGACCTGGGGCAGGACGAGCGGCGGCCCCGGCAGCGGCGTCTGGGTGACGCACGACGGCGGCACCCGGTGGAAGCGATTGTCCAAGGACGACGGCCTGCCCGAATCGCCGCTCGGGAAGATCGCCGTCGCGGTGGCGCCCAGCGACTCGCAGCGCGTCTACGCCCTGATCGAGACGGGCGACAAGGGATCGCTGTGGCGCTCCGACAACGGCGGCACGAAGTGGAAGCTGGTGAGCCACAGCCGGTTGCTGAACGAGCGGCCGCACTATTACACGCGCATGCTCGTCATGCCCGACAACGCGAACGAGGTCTACTTTCCGTCGAACTCGATGAGCGTGACCTACGACGGCGGCGAGACCACCGACCAGGTGGAATGGGCCGGCGACAATCACGACATGTGGGCCGACCCGATGAATCCGAGCCGCTTGATGATCGGCTCCGACATCGGCGTCTCCATCTCGACCACGCGGGGCAAGAAGTGGGCGTGGGAACGCCTGCCGATCGCCCAGATGTACCACGTCGCGACCGACACGCGGATTCCGTACGGCGTGCACGGACAGATGCAGGATGGCGGATCGATGCGGGGCCCGAGCCGTAACCCGGGCGCTGACACGATCCCGCCGGCGCTTTGGACGACGACGGCAGGATGCGAGACCGGTTGGGCCACGCCCGACCCGGCCGACCCCAACATAGTCTGGGGCGGCTGCTACGCGGGAGTCGTCGAGCGCTACGACGAGCGCACCCGCATGGCGCGCTCGGTGTCGGTCTGGCCGGAGCGGACGATGGGAGCCAACGCCGGGCAGGTCAAGTACCGGATGAACTGGACGTTCCCGATCGCCATCTCGCCGCACGACCACGACACCGTCTACGTCGGCAGCCAATACGTGGTCCAGACCACCGACGGCGGCGAGCACTGGACGGCGATCAGCCCCGACCTGACGTTGCACGATCCGTCGATGATGGGGGATTCGGGCGGCCTCACGATCGACAACCTCTCGGTCGAGTACGCGGGTGTCGTCTACTCGATCGCGGAATCGCCGCTCGCCAAGGGGGAGATCTGGGCCGGCACCAACGACGGCCTGGTCCAGGTGACGCGCGACGGCGGCGCTCACTGGGCCAACGTGACGCCCGGGAAGGCGCTGCTGCCATCAAAGGGCACCGTCGACTCCGTCGAGCCGTCTCCGCATGAGCGCGGGACCTGTTACGTCGCGGTCGACCTGCACCAGGTCGACAACCGCTACCCCTTCATTTTCAAGACGACCGACTACGGCAAGACCTGGAAGTCGATCTCGTCGGACATCCCCAAGAGCCCGTTTTCCTACGTCCACGTCGTACGCGAGGACCCGTTCCGCAGGGGCATGCTCTACGCCGGCACCGAAAATGGCCTGTACGTCTCGTTCGACGACGGCGCGCACTGGCGTCCGCTACAGTCGAAGCTGCCGCACGCGCCGGTCTATTGGTTGACCGTCGAGCCGCGATTCCACGATCTCGTGGTCGCGACGTACGGGCGGGGCTTCTTCATCCTGGACGACGTCACGCCGCTCGAGACCTGGAGCGAAGCGCTCCATGACTCGCCGGAGCAGCTCTTTGCGCCCGTTCCCGCCTATCGGTTCCGCGCCGTATCGCAACCGGCCTACGCGCCGATCGGAACCGCGGAAGGGAAGAACGGGCCGGACGGCGCGCTGCTGACCTATTGGCTGAGGAAAGCGGTGCCCAAGCCGAAGGAAAAGGCCGCCGACGACGACGCGGCGAAAGAGCAACCGCCGCTCGTCCAGATCAGGATCTACGACGCGGCCGGCGCCAAGGTCCGCTCGTTGCGCGGGACGAACGAGACCGGCATGAACCGCGTCGTCTGGGACCTGCGCTACGACCCGATCCCGGAGGTGCGCCTGCGCGCCACGCCGAGGGGCAATCCGCACGTATGGGCGGAGAAGCGCTTCGCCGGGAAGGACCGCCGTCCGGTGCTCTACTACGGGATCGAAGACGCGACCCGCGGGCCGCTCGTCCCTCCCGGTACCTACACGGTGAAGCTCAGGATCGGGGAGCGGGAGCTCACCACGTCGGTCGAGGTCCGCAAGGACCCGGGCTCGGCCGGGACGCCGGCGGACGTCGAGGCCGCGTCGAAGCTGTCGCAGGCGATCTACCGTGATGCGGAAGCTGCTGCCGGGATGATCGGCGAGCTCGAATGGACGCGCTTGCAGCTCGAGCAGCTCGAGCGGCGCCTGGTCGCCGCCAAGGCGGAGGATTCTCTGGCCGATGCCGTCGCGGGCCTGCGCAAGAGCGCCGAGGAGATCGAGGCGGTCCTCCTCCAGCCGACGATCGCGGAGGAGGACCAGAAATCGTTCCGCGGACCGCTCGGCATCTTCCTCAAGCTCGTCTGGTTGAACGCGGAGGCAGCGACCGGCGCCGCCGACGTGTCAGGTAACGCCGACCTCAGGCCCACGCAGCCCGAGCGCGACGTCTTCGAGCTGCTCGACGGCCAGCTCGGCGACGCGCGCCGGCGGTTCCAGTCCCTGTACGCCGAGAGCGTCCCTGCCTTCAACCGCGCGATGACCGCCAAGGGGCTGGCCGGGATCGCCCCGGTCAAGGAGGTCCCGCCGGAGTTTCCCAAGGAGAAGGAGAAGAAGCCGGACGAGGACGACGACTGAGGCGCGAGGAGCGCCGACGGAGGGGGCGATGAAGCGGACAGTCGCACGATCGGCGGTCGCAGGGTGCTTGCTGACTAACCCTTCCGGCCGGGTGTGGTGTCAACCGTGTAGAGGCGGTCGCATCAGGGCCGATTCAACACAATGGCTGCAGGGCGTGGCCATCTATCTCGGGAGAAGAGGATGCTCACCAACCGTATGTTGCGGTTCGTCGCGGTCTGCTGGCTCGTTCCCACAGGTGGCTTTGCCCAGGGCGCCGGGCCATCAGCCCCGGCCAGTGAAGCCCACCTCATCCGGCTCGGGAACGACTATTACTCCGTGGTCAGCAACCATGCCAGTTCGGCGATGTCAGCTTACGCCATTGTGATCACGATGTACGGCAGCGGTGAGCACATCCGGCACTACTATGATGCACGGATGCAGAGGCAGCCTCCGATCCAACCGGGCGCCACGTTCCAGGAACGGCACTCAGGCATCGTGCTCGGCGCGAGCCTGCTGGCGGCAGTGTTCGTCGATGGCACGACGTTGGGCAACGCCAAGGAGGTTTCCAGCCTCATGGAGCGCAGGCGGGCCAAGCTGACGGCGCTGACCACGATGGCGTCCGTACTCTGCGAGGCATCGAGCAAGGGAACCGACATGCAAGCCCTTGTCAGCGCAGTGGAGGCCCGCGGTCGGGCATCGCAAAATGGCGTCAATGGCATGACCAGAGCCATCCAGAGGAGAGAGTACGACACCATCCTCGAAAAATTGAAGCGCCCGGGAGTTGATGCATCGGATGCTTTGGCCGACGCTCTGAAGCTGGTGCATGCGGAAGGTGCGCCCTTGTTGAAGGACCCCATCAAGGACGTGGACCACAAGCTCTACCTCCAGGAAACAGCGGACCGGCTGGGCTGTGGAGACACTGCTGCGGCAGCACTCGGCACGTCCCAGGTTGCAGGTGGTCCGCGGCGTTCTTTGAAACCATACTCGGCTCACCCCATCATCGCTTTACGCGAGGGTTACTACGTTCGCACGGGTCTCGATACCGATCACTGGCCCGAGAAACGCGAACGGGTGCTGCATGTTGCGATCGACGGTGAGGAGATCATGGTGGTTGAGCTCGCTCGGGATTCGCAGGGTGGTGCCGGTGAGGACGCTCGGCCGGTTTTTCACGGCACCTACGTGTCGAACCCGTTCGTTGGCGAATGGGGGAGGGTGAAAGGAAAGATGCCGATGACCGTCGTGAGCCCGGAGCGCTTTCTTTTCGGCACGGAGGGTGCATCGTCCGGATTCTGGAATCGCCTGAGCGACAACGCAGTGCAACCCGACGAGCACTGACCACATCCGCCGCTCAGTCGGCCACCGCCGTCTCCGCACCGCCTCCAACCGGCTGTCAGTGCCGATCAGTCTTGCTCCCTACCTCCCCACCCTCACTGCCCGCGCCGCCACCGCGTCGATCAGCCCCGGGGCCACCAGGCGGACGAAACGGCCCAGACGCCCTCGCAGGGAGAGGATGCGGAGGCGCTGGCGCTTCGCCATCGCTGCCACGATGTGGCTGGCACAGCGCTCGGTGGACATGATCTTGGACTCCTGCATCCGGCTCTGGCCCAGGGGCTTGCCGTCGGGACCGGCGGCCCGGCGGTGGATCTCGGAGACCACGAAGTCGGGCGCCACCACGGTCACCGAAACCCCCGTGCCCGCCAGCTCGATGCGCAGGGAATCGAAGAAGCCGAAGATCGCGTGCTTGGTCGCGGCGTAGCCGGTGCGGGTGGGCACTCCGGTCATGCCCGCCACGCTGGCGACCGCGACCAGACGGCCCCGCGTGCGCTTCAGCTCGGGCAACGCAAACCAGGTGGGATAGACGTAGCCCAGGTAGTTGACCCGCATCAGACGCTCGAAGAGCTGGATATCCTGCACCTCGTCGAACCGGGAGATCATGTCGATGCCGGCGTTGTTGACCAGGCCGTCGAGCCTGCCATACGCCCCCACCGCCCGCTGCACCAGATGCTCGCAGTCGGCGGGCTGGGAGACGTCGGTCGGCACCACCAGCGCCTCGGCGCCGCGCTCGCGACAGGCGACCGCCACCTGCTCCAGCGCCCCGGCGTCGCGGGCCGCCAGGGTCAGACGGGTGCACCGGCTTGCCAGGTCCAGGCAGACCGCCTTGCCAATGCCCTGCGACGCGCCGGTCACGATAATGGAACTGCCAGCGAGGTCCGCGCTCATCGAGATCCTCCCGGTTCGAGCTCTAAACCTCAGCTCACTTGAGATACCAGGGTATGTTGATCACTACTACCCGCTCGTTGTCCTCCAGGAGGAGGCGGGCCTTCAACACCTCGGCGCGGTGGTTGTGCAGGAAGTTCTCGTACCAGCGCCGCTCGACCAGCTCGGGAACGATGACGGCGATCTGGCGCTTGGGGTACTCGCCCTGCAGCCGCTCGACGAAGGCGATCAGCGGCAGGAAAAGCATGCGGTAGGGGGACTCCAGGATCTCCAGATGCGGCGCCTGGTGGCCCGCCTGCCGCGCCGGCTCCTCCACGTTCTGCAGCCACTGCTCGAGCAGGGCCTGCCGGCGCTCCTCGTTCACCGCGACATGCACCGCGAGAACGTCCCGCGAGATGGTCAGGCCGAAACGCAACGCCTTCTCGGTCAACAGGGTCCAGCTCTCGACCGGCACCACCACCACCGGCGGCTCGAGGTCGGCGAGGTCCAGCGGCCGCAGGCAGGCGAGCTGGCGAACCTCCCGTCGGTAGTGGTGCTTGACCCCACCGAAGACCGCCAGGATGCCCGGGACCAGCACCGCGACCAGCCACGCACCCTCGACGAACTTGGCCACCAGGATCACCGCCAGAGCAATGCCGGTCGCCACCGCCCCCAGGCCGTTGATCGCCATCGCCACCCGGGAGTGGGCGCCGCCGATGCGCCGCCAGTGCATCACCATGCCCGCCTGCGACAGAGTGAAGGCGCTGAAGGCACCCACCGCGAAGAGCGGGATCAGGCGATCGGTGATGCCGCCGAAAACGATCAGCAGCAACCCCGAGAGGATGGCCAGCACCACGATGCCGTTCGAGTAGACCAGCCGCCGCCCGACGTTGGCGAAGGAGCGAGGCAGGTAGCCGTCCTCGGCGATGATGCGGCAGAGCCGCGGCAGATCGGCGAAGCTGGTGTTCGCCGACAGGCAGAGCACCACCAGCACGCTGGCGATGGTGACGTAGTAGACCGCCCCTCGCCCCGCCACCGCGGCGACCAGCTGCGAGAGGATGCTCTGGTAACCCGCCTGCTGCTGGTCCATGGCCCCGAGGTGGTAGGCCTTGGCCAGATAGGCAATGCCGCCGAGCAGCAGGCCGAGCAGGCCGACGATGGCGGTCAGGGTGCGCTGGGCGTTCTGGACCGACGGCTTCTTGAAGTAGCGCACGCCGTTGCTGACCGCCTCGACGCCGGTCATGGCGGTGCAGCCGCTGGCGAACGAGCGCATCAGCAGCCAGAGGCTGACCGCCTCGATCGGCGGCCCCAGCCGCGGCGGCGGCGCCGCCGGCGCCGGATGGCCGCCGTGCAGCAGCGCCTTCGCCACCCCGGCCGCCACCACCAGGCCCAGGCTGAGCAGGAACAGGTAGGTCGGCACTCCGAACGCCAATCCCGAGGTGCGCAGGCCGCGCAGGTTGACCACCGCGATGACGACCAGGACCGCCAGGCAGAGGCTCAGGGTATGCGGTTGCAGCGCCGGCGCCGCCGACACCAGCGCCGCCACCCCCGCCGAGATGCCGACGGCGACGTTGAGGACGTAGTCGATCAGCAGCGACGCCGCGGCCAGCAGGCCGACGCGGGTCCCCAGGTTCTCCTTGGCCACCGTGTAGGAGCCGCCGCCCAGCGGGTAGGCGGCGATGGTCTGGCGATAGGAGAGGTAGAGCAGCAGCAGCAGGACCAGGATCACCAGCGTGATCGGCCCGATGTAGGACAAACCGGCCGCGCCGACCGGCACCAGCAGACTCAGCGCCGCCTCCGGACCGTACGCCGCGGAAGACAGGCCGTCGAGCCCGAGGGTGGGGATGCCCGCCCACAGGCCGATCTTCTCCTCTTCGGCCCGCGACGAGGCCAGCGGCTTGCCGAGGATGGTGTCGCCCAGGGACATCCGCGGCGTGCGTCCTAGGGACTGCCGGGCTTGCGGGAGCCGGCGGGGGCGCCGGCAGCGGCTGCGCCCGCGCCACCGCCGGCGCGCGGCCTTTCGATGCCCAGCCACTGTGCGACGCGCCAGGCGACGTCGGTCGCCGCCACCGGGCCGCTGGTCCGCCCGGGTTTGATGTCCTTGCCGATCGCGAGGTAGACCCCCTGCATGTCGGGATGGGACGACAGGTAGCCCTGCATGCCATGGTCCGTGGCCGGGTGGGTGGTCGCCGTGCCGGCAGGCGCCGGACCGGCGTCGAAGGACCAGCCCTCGCGCGCGAAGACGATCAGATCGCCGCTGTTGGGATGATCCAGGCTCAGCTCCGCGGCCTCCTGCCGGGTGAGGACGCGCTCGATCGGCGTCTCGTCGCCGATCCGCCAGGCCAGCAGCTGATCGCGCAGCTCGAGCAGCTGCTTCTGCCTCGCCGCCTCCGCCGCCGGTCCGCCGCCGGCGCCCGCCGAACCTGCCAGGTAGAGATGGGCCATGCCGCCGTCGCCGACGGCGTAGACGGCGAGCCCGGCACCGGCCGCTGCCCCCGGCACCGGCCCCGCTCTCGCTCCCGCACCCGCCAACCCCGCCGCCGGCGCGGCGACGCTCCCGCCGCCCTCCCCCGCCGGCGGCGCGGCCAGCCAGCCGCGCTCGCGCAGCAGCCCGTTGAGATCGACGACCGTGTGCAACGGCGCCACGCCGTGATCGCTGACCACCACCACCGTGGTGCGGCCCAGGTCGACCGCGGTCATCAGCAGACGCAGCTCGCGGTCGACCGCCTGCCAGACCCGGCGCCGGGCGCGCACCAGGTCGTCCCGGCGCGCGGCGGAGTAGCCCTCCTGGTGGGGATCGGCGAGCAGCAGGCCGGCCTTGTCGATCACCGGAATGGCGCCGATCATCAGGTCCCAGTCGTCGCGCGCCGCCGCCGCCCGCAGCGCGCCGCCGAAGAAGGCGGCGAACCGCTCGGCCTGCTCGGTCCAGGTGTCGAGGTCGATCCCGGACTCGCCGCGCCAGGTCGCCGCCAGCCGCGCGTCGTCCGGCGGACCGGGCCAGGCGAGGTTGCTCTCCGCGAGGTCCCGTGCGAGATCGGCGGGATAGGCCTGCAGGCCATAGGTGCCGCCGAAGTAGACCCGCACCGTCTCGAGCGCGGGATCGAGCGCCAGCACCTTGACCCAGCACACGGCGCGGCCGCCGCGGTCAGGGAACGTCACCTCCGCCCACTGACCCTGGGCGAGCGGCTCGCTCTGCTCGAGGTTGGCGACGCTGGGAGCCCGCCCGGTCGCCACCACCACGCCGTCGTAATTGGCCTGACCGTCGTCGGTGCGATCGACGGCGTAGAGATCGAAGGTGACCGGCTCGACGGTCCCGGCGGCTCCCTCGCCACCGGCCACGGTGCCGCCGGCACCTGGCAGCGTGACGTGGGCGGCGAGCACCGGCGACCGGCTGGCAAGCTTCGGCGCCCCGGCAGCGGCCGGCTGCCAGTCGGCGCGCTTGAGGATCAGCAGCCGCGCCTCGCGCTCGGGTGCGGCGGTGTAGGTCATGCCGATCTCGGCCCGCCGCCGCGGCTCGCTGCCGTCCACGCCGGGCCACGCCAGCACGGCCGCTCGCTTCTTCTGGCGCCGCACCGCCTCCCACAGGGTCTCGGCGGCGATCGGGAAGGTGAAGCCGTTGGCGGTGGCGAACGGCGGCGCGCCTGCCGGATGGAAGCGGTTGCCGGTGATGCCGGTGTGGTCCGGCGCCGCGCCGGTGGCGAGGCTGACGTGGTTGGGGGCGCCGAGCGTCGGATCGACCGGCACCAGCGCCGACGCCACCTCGCCCTCGCGGAAGAAGCGGGCGAACCCGCCCTCGTCGAGCAGGTCGTCCTTCCACAGCTGCTGCAGCTCCTCGGCGCCCGCGCCGTCGAGGCTCACCACCACCACCCGCCGCGAGGTCCTCGGCACCGCCGGCCCGCCCTTCGGCTTTTCGGTGCTCTGCGGCTTCTTGGGCGCGTTCGGGTTGAGCGGCTTGGCCCCGGCCCCGACCGTCAGGGACAGGGCTGCCAGCAGTCCCAGCCAAGCCGCGCGCCGTCGCATGATCGCAGTCATTCTAGTCCCGCCCCGTCGAGCCGAAGCCGCCCTCGCCGCGGCCGCTGCCGTCGAGCGCCTCGGTCTCCTCCCATTCGACGCTCTCCACCCGCGCGATCACCAGCTGCGCGATGCGGTCCCCGCGCCGCAGCGTGAACGGCTCGGAGCCCAGATTGACCAGCAACACGCCGACCTCGCCGCGGTAGTCGCTGTCGATCGTCCCGGGGGCGTTGACCATGCCGATACCGTGGCGCAAGGCGAGGCCGCTGCGCGGGCGCACCTGCCCCTCGTAGCCGGCGGGGATGGCGAGCGCCAAGCCGGTCGGCACCAGCAGGCGCTCGCCCGGCAGCAGCACCCGCTCGCCCACGATCGCCGCACGCAGATCGCAACCGGAGCTGCCGGCCGACGCCGGCGCCGGCAGCGGCAGATCGCGCGCCGCGGGCAACCGCCGCACCCGTAGCTTGATCATCAGGGCCGGCCAATGCCGCCGGAACCGCCGGAGCTGCCGGAGCCGCCCGAGCCCGCCCCCCCCGAGCCGCCGCCCAACACGCCGCCGACCGGTATGGGGCCGGACGGCGGGCGCGGACCACCCGGAGGCGTGAAATCGGGCATCGGGCGCCCCAGCCAGCGGGTGCTGAGCTGCATGAAGTTGGAGCCCGGGAGCCCGGCCCCCGGATCGCCGATGCCCTGCAGGCCGCCGATCGAGGGCCGGCCGGCGCGCGACAGCATCTCCACCCGGAACTCCCACTCGTCGTAATGCTCGTGGCCGAAGAACAACAGCAGCGACTTCGCGGTGCTGCGGCTGCGCACGCCGACGATCGGCCCGTTGGTGACCTGCGGCTGGTTCGGATCGAGGCCGTTGCCCGGAGGGTTCGGCGAGGCGGCCGGGGCGCCCGGCACGTTGATCGGCGATCCCTGGCCGGCGAAGATCGGCTGCCAGTCGCCGTTGGCCGTCATCGGGTCCTTCCACAGCTGGCGGATGCTGCGCGGCTTGGCCTTGAGCAGCTCGTCGAGCTTCACCGGGTAGCGCTGGAAGCGGCGCTGGAAGACGCGGATCGCCTCGGCATACTGGAAGCCGCGCGAGATCAGCTCCTCCTCCTTGTCGCGCTTGATCATCTCGCTCCATTTGGGCAGCGCGGCGGAGAGCATGATGGTAAGCACCGCCATCAGCATCACCAGCACCACCAGGTTGTAGCCGGCCTCGGCTCTCCGGCGGCGCGGCGCGGGCGGCGGGCTCGGCAGGCTCACCATTCGGCGTAGGGAGTGCCGCCGAGGGAGTTCCTCGGCGAGCCCGAGTGGACGTCGACGATGCCCGGGACGTTGTCCGGGTTGTCGGTGTCGGGGCCGGCGGCGCTGTCGCTGTCCGGCGGATGGTCGGGATCCACCTCCTCCCGCACCAGCACCCAGGTGTCGCTGCGCTTGGTGATGGGGTCGACCGGGATGGCGCGCAGGTAGCCGTCCTTGACCAGCACCTCGAGCGACGGCGGATAGTGCCCCTTGTCGCCGTAGTACTGGTCGAGCACGTCGCGGATGGTCCGCAGGTTGGTCTTGAGCACCACCTCGTTGGCGCGCACCGGCATGTCCTTGAGCTTCGGCATCGCGATGGCGGCCAGGATGCCGATGATGGCCACCACGATGATCATCTCGAGCAGGGTGAAGCCCTGCTCCGCGCTCGGCCCCGGCCGGCGGGCCGGCTGCCGGCCGCGCTCCCGGATTGGTTGTCCGTCCATGGATGGCGCTCCGTGTCCCGTCACCACTTGCGATAGGGAATGCCGTTGAGCCCCACCCCGAGCGACAGCGAGTAGACGTCGTAGACGTCCTCGCCACCGGTCTGTGCGGCATCGGGTTCGTCCTGGTAGCTGCGCAGCCCCCATTGCTGTTTGCCGGTCATCGGATCCACCGGGATGCGGCGCAGGAACTTCATCTTGCGGTCGATCTGGCCGACCAGGGCGATGCCCTTGACCAGCGAGTCCAGGTCCTTGGGGTAGCCCTCGGTACCGAGCTCGACCGGCAGCAGGCCCTGGTCCGAAAAGCGCTTGTACTGGTCGATCGCGGCGCGCATGTCGCGGAGGTCTCCCCGCAGCTCCATCTCCTTCGAGCGCTTGGAGGTGTACTTGACCACCGGCATGGCGAGCAGCGACAGCGACGTCAGGATGGCGCACACCATGACCAGCTCGGCGAGCGTGAAGCCCGCCGCCCGTCCCGCGGCATGACCCGGCGCACGCACCGCTAACCGTCCGCCGGACCGGCGCCCGCCGGCTGCGGCACCTTGGCGGGCGGCGGTGCCGCCGGCATCTCGGGCAACCGGTGCCCGCCGCCACCACCGCCACTGCCACCGTTACCACCCTGCACGTCGATGTGAGCCGGCTGCACCGAGATCGGCAGCACCGGGTGCAGCGAGCTGTCCAGCGCCTGGTGTCCGGAGAAACCGACCAGCGCCGACCCCGCGGCCAGGGCGCGGAAGGTGACCCTCACCAGCGTCCCGGCGCCGGTGACGCCTGGCTGGTCGCCCAGCCGGCTGGCGCCCACCACCACCTCGCCCGGGTGGCTGAAGTCCGCCAGCACCTCGGCCTTGCCGGTGGCGCCCAGGAAATCACCGGGAGCCACCGCCGTCACCGCCAGCAATGCCGGATCGAAGCTGAGCGTCAGCGGCAGGTGGGAGATCGGGCGCTCGGCCGAGACCTGCACCGCGACCTCGAAGCTGTCGCCGGCCGCCACCTCCAGCTGACGCGGCAGCAGCCACAACCGCACCGCCGCCCCCTGGTCCGCCGCGGTGTCGTCCTGGCGGAAGGCGGCGGCCCGCACGCCCTTGGCGGTCGCCGCCGCCCCGATGCCGTCAGGGGACCGCAGCGCCGAAGACGACGGCCCGGCCCCCGGCGGCTCCTCGCCGGGCGCCGGCGGCGGCACCGCCGGTTGCGTCGGCGTCGCCGGCACCGACGGCCTGAAGATGTCGCTGGGCGGCGTCGCCGGGGTCAGGTTGGTGCCACCCGACGGCGGCGCCACCTGCGCCGGCGCCCCGCCCTGGTCGCTGCGCAGGCCGGGCGGCAGGTGCTGCAAACGCCGCCGAATGGCCTCCTGGATCTCCTCGGGAGTGCCCTCGTTGCCCTCGAAGGGCCCCTCGGACTCCGATTCGGCGCGCGGGCTGCCGCCGCGGAAGGTGACGTTGGCCTCGGTGCCGACCCAGATCGGCAGCAGGTCTTCCTCGGTGATCTCGGCGTTGCGGATGATGTGCGGCGTCAGCGTCAGGATGAGGTCGGTGCGATCGTGGCTGTGCGCCTTGTCCGAGAACAGCCGGCCGATGATCGGCAGGTCGGAGAGGCCGGGGATGCCGGTGTCGGTCTTGCTGTCGTCGGTGCGGATGAGCCCGGCGGTGAAGTTGGTCTCGCCGTCCTGCAGCCGGATGGTGGTGTCGAAGGTGCGGGTGCCGATGGTCGGCTGGGTCTGGCCGTTGAAGGTGACGTTGCTGCCGAGGTTGCTGACCTCGATCTTGACCTTGAGCGTCACCTCCTGGTTGTGGTGCACCCGCGGCTCGATCTCGATCTTGATGCCGACGTCCTGGTACTGGAAGGAGGTGATCGGCACGATGGTGCCGCCGATGGTGTTGGAGGTGTTGAAGGTGGTCAGCGGGATCGGCACCTTGTCGCCGATCACCAGGTTGGCCTTCTGACCCTCGGTGATGCGCAGCTGCGGCTTGGCGAGCAGCTGCGCCTCGCCGGCCGTCTTGGCGAAGTTGTAGGTGAAGCTCGGGATGTTCAGCAGCCAGTTGCTCTGGTTCAGGAACGGGATGTCGGAGACCCGCAGGCCGGCGGGGGCGGCGGCGGTGGTACCGCCGGTACCGCCGGTGCCGGTGCTCGTGGTCGTGCCGGTGGCGCCGGTGTCGAGCGTCTGGGTGATGCCATATTGCGAGAGCAGGATGCCGAGCTCGGTCATGCGGGTGGTGTCGATCTGCAGCAGCTCGACGTCGACCACCACCTCGGCCTTCGCCTTGTCGTTGGTCTCGATGATCTTCTCGGCCACCTTCACTTTGTCGGCGGTGTCGCGCAGGATGATGGCGTTGAGCTGATCGTTGGTGGCGATCTTCTTGGCGTCGATCAGGCTGCGCAGGATCGTCGTCATGTCCTTGACCTCGGCATTGGAGAGGAAGAAGGTCTGGATGACGAGGTCCTCGTAGGTGCGGCGGTTCTGCGGCGTGTCGGCGGCGATCAGGATGGTGTGCTCGTCGATCACCTTGTAGAAGTGGCCGGCGGCGTGCATCAGCGTCTCGAGCGCCGCCTGCGCGGTGACGTCCTTCAAGTCGATGGCGATGTCCTGGTCCTTCAAGTTGGGATCGAACAGCACGTTGATGCCGAAGGCCTGGGCCAGCGCGCGATAGATCTGGAAGATCGAGACCTGCTGCGGGAACTCGAGCGAGATCGGCTGGTTCGAGCGCGGGTTGAGCATCGGCGGCTGCGGCCGGGTGCCGCGCGTCCGCTCCTTCATCTTTTCGATGGTGTCGTTGGGACGGTTCTCGCGCTGGGCGATCATTGCCCGGCGCACGCGTTCGAGCTGCGCCGCCGCGTACTGATTGGTGGGATCGAGCTGCGTCGCCTCCTGGTACTCGACCAGCGCCCGCTCCAGCACCCCCGCCTTCTCGAACTGCTTGCCCTTCTCGAAATGGCTCTGCGAGGCCTTGATCTTGACTCGGAGCAGGGCGGCGCGGTACTTGATGTTGCCGGGATCGTTGTCGAGGGCGTCCAGGTAGCGCAGCGTGGCCTCGTCCCAGTTGCCCGCGACCTCGGCCGACTCAGCCTTGCGATAGCTCGCATTGGCCGCGCAGCCGGCCGCCAGCACCGCCAGCAGGGCGGGTACCAGCAGCCGCACCAGTGATTGTCGCATCTTGAAAAGTTCCTCCGAGCGGGGGCACCGAGCGCCTAGTGCTTGACCGCCAGTCTCTCCGCGGGAACGTCTGGGAAACCTACGAAGCGAATGTCGACCGACTCGTAGCCGATCTGGGCCACGATGAACTTGTTCTCGAGCGTCTCGCCCTGCCGCGCGTTCCACACCCGCTGACCGTCGGCGAAGACCGCGATGCGTTTGCGCGGCGGGCCGAAATTGCCGAGATACGCCCAGGTGAACGGCGGCGGCTTGGGCTTCGCAGCCTCGATCGCGGCCAGCCGCCGCTGCTCGTCGAGCAGGCGCTGGCGGGCCGCCTCGGCCTCCTGCATCGCCCGCAGCTCCGCCGCCGACGGCTTCTTCGGGACCGGCGGCGGCGGTGGCGGCGGCTCGACGAACCGCCAGGGGTCGCGGCCCGAGGTGAAGCCGGGCACGGTGCGGGTGAGCGCGGCCAGGCGCAGGGTCACCACGGTCTGGGACTGCGCGGAGTTGGTTGCCGGCACGGCACCGCCGGCCGGCACGGCACCGCCAGCCGGCAGCGGCCGCGGGCCGACCGCGACGCCGGTCTCGGCATCGACGACGCCGGCGGCCGCGCGCCCCAGCGCCGGGGGCGGCCCGCCCTCGTCGCCGCCGCTGGGTGCCAGGTACACCCAGCCGACGATCAGCACCAGCACCACCAGGGTCCCGAGCAGCACCTTCTGCCTCATGGCACCCTCCCGTGCGGCGGCGCGCCGGCGGCGGCGGCGCCACTCCCGCCGGCACGGCCGGCACCGGCGGCACCCGGCAGCGGCGCCGACGCCGGCGCGTCCTGCGGCTCGTCCCTGGCGGCAAAGAGCGTCGAGATGGTCAGCCCCATGCGCAGCGCCCCGGCAGGGGCGCCCGGCGCCGCCGGCAGCCCGGCCGGCGCCGAGCCGAAGGGTGCCTGGGGGAAACCCGGCCGGCGAACGCCGCCGTCCCGGCGCGCCGCTTCCTCGGCGAGCGAGACGTCCTCGAGGGTGAGAAAGGAGTCCGAGAGCTCGAGCAGGTTGACGAACTTGCGCAGGTCGGCGTAGGTGCCGTCGACCGAGAAGATGAACGAGCGCTTGATCAGACCGTACTGCTGGATCTGCTCCTCCGGATAGGTGATCGAGCGCGGCACCAGCCCGGCGCGCTTGGCGAGGTCCTTGACCTCCGCCGTCACCCCGGTCAGCCGCCGGCGGCGAGTGGAGAAATGCTCGTCGTAGAGCTGCCGGATGCGCTCGCGATTGACCTGCGCCTGGCGCAGCAGGTCCTCCCGATGCAGCCGCTCGGCGTGCGCCGCGGCCAGCTGCTTGCCCTGGTCGCGCAGGTCCTGGTCCAGGGTCTTGACGCGGTCGGAGTAGCCGACCTGATAGACCAGCAGGCCGATGCCGTTGAGCACCAGGAAGCCCAGCGCGGTCGCCCACACCCAAACGCGCTGGCGCCAGACGTCGGAGCGCGAGCCGATCATCGCCGGTCTCCGGTCGGCAGCGTCTCGGTCGGCACGGGGAGGGCCGGCTCCTGCCCGGAGGCGTCGGCGCCGTCGGCAGCTCCGGCGCTTCCCGGCCTGCCGAAGATCCTGCGGCCACCGCTGGTGATGATCGGGGGCGGCCGGCGGATGGGGTGGAACGGCCGAGCCTGCGGCGGCGCCACCGGCACCAGGTCGGCGCCGGCCGGGGACGCGGCGGCGGGTGCCGCGGGCACCGGCGCCTGGGCGGCGATTGGAGAGGTTGGAGGGATGGGAGGGGCGAGAGGCGCAGCGGCGCCCGCCCCCGGCTGCCGCGGCCCGGCCGCGCCGCCGGCCACGCCGTTTGCCGGGGCCAGTGCCGCCGCACCCTCCAGGCTCTCCGACCGCCGCGCCGGCCGCTTGGCGGCGGGCGCTCGCGGCAGCAGGACGTCGTGCGCGTTGGGCTGGTATTGCACGGTGACGTCGAACCTCAGCAGGCCGCTGTCCATGCGCTCCTCGCTCTCCAGGTTGGGCTCGGAGAACACCGGATGCGCGAACAAGTTGTCTACGAAGCGCAGCACCGCTTCGTCGTCCTTGGCCTCGCAGTGCATGTTCAGGCTGACCGGCGGCGGGTTGAGCTCGCGCGCCGAGGGGCGCGGCCCCAGGCCGATCTCGCGCTGCACCACGTTGCTCGGCTTGAGGCGCAACAGCCGCACCTGGTCGGGAAGCACCTCCGCCATGCGCTCGAAGAGCAGACTCCAGGAGAAGGTGCGCTCGTCGATCTTGCGGTTGAGGAAGGTCACCTCGCGGTTCTGCTGATCCAGCCCCAGGTTGCCCAGCCGCCCCAGCAGCGCCGCGCTGTCGCGCTGCTCGCGCGCGATCTCGCTCTCGATCGCGGCGAGCTTGCCGCGGGTGGCCTGCGAGTTGGTGAGGTAGCGCATGAACAGCATCACGTTGACGATCAGCAGCGCCACGCCGGCGAGCCAGAGGATCGCCGCCACCCGCTGCACCGGCCGGGTGTTGACGAACGGCCGGCGCGCCAGGTTGAGCGGCTCGATCTCGCCGGCGGCCACCGGGGCGAACGGCGGCGCCGCGGCCGGCATCCCCGGCGTCGGCAGTGAGCCGGCCGAGCCCGGCGGGCGCGGCGCCGAGCCGCCGCCGAGCCCCGCGCCCGCGCCATCCGACACCGCCGCGGCGCCCGGCATCCCCGCACCGCCGGCGGACGGCGCCGCGGCCGCCGGCCCGGCGCCCGGCAGGGTCGCGGTCGACTGCCGCAGCGGTCCATCGAAGGGCGGCAGCGTCATGCGATCATCCGCCTCGCCGCCCCGGCCATCGGCGCCAGCTCCCGCCAGCTCGGCACGGCGACCAGGTCGTCGCCACGCAGCGGCGGCAGCACCGCACCGTCGATCGGGGCGGCGCGCCGGCCGAGGCCCTGCTGCAACCGCTCCAGCCAGACCGGTTCGAGCGGCGGCGGCGCCAGCAGCAGGACGGTCTCGAGCGCCGAGCCCGGGAAATGCTCGTCGAGGAAGTTGCGGGTGAGCCGCAGGTCGCGCATCACCGAGCCGCCAGGGCCGGTGTCGGCGGCGACCCCGGCGGTGGCCTTGTAGCGGTGCAGCACCGGCTCGCCGCGGCGCGCGAAGATCAGCGCGTAGCCGTCCTCCTCGACCAGGGCCAGGGCCATGAACGACGAGCGGCCGCGCGCCGCCGGCGCCGCGATGGCCTCGAGCAGCGACAGGCTGACGTTCGAGATCTGCCCCAGCCGCACGCCGTGGGCGGTGAAGGCATCTTCGAGCTGCGCCAGCAGCTGCTCGATGGCGAAGCCCATCAGCAGCCGCCGCGGCTCCGCCTGCCCGGGCAGCGGCGAGACCTCGGCGGCGCCGATGCGCAGCTCGTCGACCCGGAACGGCACCAGGCGCCGCAGCTTCCAGCGCAGCACCTCGTCGAGCGCGGCGCCGCCGCGCGGCAGGTCGCCGCATTCGGCGTAGGTGACCCGCAGCCAGGCGTCGGGGACCACCAGCGACGCTTCGCGCACGCCGCCGGGAATCCCGTCGAGGATGCCGCCGACCAGCTCGCGGAAGGCGCCCGGATCGCGCAGCGGCCCGCCGAGCAGGCCGTTCTGGAAGGCATCGGGCGGCAGCGCCAGCTGGCGGAAGGCGCGCAGGCGGAGGCCCTGGCGGTCGGCGGCCAGCTGGCCATAGCGCAGCCGCGCCCCGTCGAGCGCGAAGACATGGGGCGGCGACGGCAGGGGCGTGAAGCCCAGCAGCCGCCTACTCCACAAAGGTGACTTTATTGATCTCACGAAGGGTGGTCACTCCTCGCAGCACCTGCTCGAGCGCCGACTCGCGCAGGAAGGTCATGCCCTCTTCCTTGGCGGCACGACGGATCTCCGACGCCGGCCGCTTGTCCAGGATGAGCTCGCGGATGTGGTCCGACAGGTCCATCAGCTCGGACACCGCCAGGCGGCCGAGGAAGCCGGTGCCGCTGCACTCGATGCAGCCGGAGCCCTCGAAGAACACGAACTCGGCATAGATCCCCGGATCCAGCCCGCTCTCCTCGAGCTGCTGCCGCGTGGCCTTCACCTCGTGCCGGCAGTGCGGGCAGATCTTGCGCACCAGGCGCTGCGCCAGCACGCAGTTGAGCGCCGAGACGAAGTTGTAGAGGTCGACGTTCATGTTCAGGAAGCGGCCGAGCACGTCGACGACGTTGTTGGCGTGCACGGTGGTGAACACCAGGTGGCCGGTGAGCGCCGACTGGATGGCGATCTGCGCCGTCTCCTCGTCGCGGATCTCGCCGACCATGATCTTGTCCGGGTCGTGGCGCAGGATGGAGCGCAGGCCGCGGGCGAAGGTCAGGCCCTTCTTCTCGTTGACCGGGATCTGGGTGATGCCGCGCAGCTGGTACTCCACCGGGTCCTCGATGGTGATGATCTTGTCCTCGGAGGAGACGATCTCGGAGAGGCAGGCGTAGAGCGTCGTGGTCTTGCCGGAGCCGGTGGGGCCGGTGACCAGCACCATGCCGTAGGGCTCGCGGATGAACTTCCGCAGCTTGCGCAGGGTCTCCTCGTCGAAGCCCAGGATGTCCAGCCGCAGGTTGCTGAACTCCTTGTTCATCGACTCCTTGTCAAGGATGCGGATGACGCAGTCCTCGCCGTGCACCGAGGGCATGATGGAGACGCGGAAGTCGATGGTGCGGCCCCGCAGCCGCAGCTTGAAGCGGCCGTCCTGCGGCGTGCGCTTCTCGGAGATGTCGAGCTCCGACATCACCTTGATGCGGCTGATGATGGTCTGGTGATGGCGCTTGTCGATCGGCTCCATCGCCTGGTAGAGGACGCCGTCGATGCGGTACTTGATGATCACTTCGCTGTCGCGGGTCTCGATGTGGATGTCGCTCGCCCGGCGCTGGATGGCGTTGAACATCGTCGAGTCGACCAGCTTGATGATCGGGCTGGTGTCGGAGGTGATGCGGTCGATCGACAGCACCTCCTCGCCCTCCTCGTCCTCCTGCACCAGCTGGATGCGGAAGTCCTCGCTGGCCTCGTCGAGGACCCGCTGCGCGCTCTCCGACTTGGTCAGGATCTCCTCGATCGCCGAGCGCACCCCCACCTTGACCTCGACCGCCTGGCCGAGCAGCAGCTCGAGCTCGTCGATCTTGACCACGTTCGACGGGTCGGCCATCACCACCGACAGGCGGCCGTCGAGCTGGCTCTCGGGGATGAAGCCGTAGCGCAGCATCAGCTCGAAGGGCACCCGCCGGAACAGGTCGTTGTCGATCCGGAAGCGGGTCATGTCCACGAACTCGAGCCCGTAGCGCGCGGCGAACTCCTCGGCCAGGCGCCGCTCGGAGACCAGCCGCGCCCGCAGCAGCTCCGGGGATTCCCGGTCGGAGCCCTCGTCCGCGGCCTGGTAACCGTTGATGGCGATCATCTTCGACTGCTCCTCTTGCGCCTCAGAAACTGCTCTGCCCCATGGCGCTGACCAGCGGCAGGTAGATCGACACCAGGATCGCCGCCACGATGATGCCCATGAACACCAGCATCAACGGCTCGATCAGCGTCAGGATGCGCGCCATGCGGGTCTCGATCTGCTCGTCGAGGAAGTCGGCGACGCTGGTCAGCATCTCGTCGAGCGAGCCGGTGGCCTCGCCGACCTTGATCATATCGATCGACATCTCGATGAACACGCCGCTGCGCTCGAGCGCCTCGTGAAAGGGCTTGCCCTCCCGCACCAGCTGGATCTGCGGCTCGATCGCCCGGCGCACCACCAGGTTGCCCACCGCGTCGGTGGCGATCTCGAGCGCCGGCACCAGCGGGATGCCGCCGGCCAGCAGGGTGGCGAGCGAGCGGCAGAACTCGGTGATGGCGAAGCGGTGGAGCACCGCGCCCAGGAACGGCACCTTGAGCTTGGCCCGGTCCAGCGCCAGCCGGCCGCCGTCGGTGCGGCTCCAGGCGCGGAAGGCCGCGGTCGCGGCGATCAACCCGAGCGCCAGCCAGATCACATTGTTGTGGGCGAAGGTGGAGACGGCGATCAGGATCCGCGTCATCAGCGGCAGCTTCACCTCGAGGTTCTCGAAGAAGAGGGTGATCTTCGGCACCACGTAGACCATCATCACGCTGATCATGGCGATCGACAGGCAGATCAGCACCACCGGATAGATCAGCGCCGAGATCACCCGCCGCCGCGCGTCCATCACCAGCTTGAGGTAGCGGATGAAGCGGCGGATGACCTGCTCGAGCTCGCCGCTCTTCTCGCCGGCCTTGAGCGTCGAGGGGAACAGCCGCGGGAAGAGCTCGCCGTGCTCGGCAAAGGCCTCCGACAGGTCCTGGCCGCTCTTGACGCGGTCGCGGATGTCGGTCAGCACCGCCTTGAAGTGGAGGTTCGCCATCCGTTCGAGCATCAGGTCCAGCGCCTGCAGCAGCGGCAGCCCCGCCTTGAGCAGCGCCGCCAGCTCGCGGTTCCAGACCATGAACTCGTCCATCGGGATGGCCTTGCGCCGCCGGCCCAGCAGGCCGCTGACGCCGAGCTTGCGCGGCACGCCCCGCCGCCGCACCTCGAAGACGTGATAGCCGAGCTTGCCCAGCTCGGTCATCAGGGCGGGCTCGTCGCTGGCCACGAAGGTCTGCTCGAGCACGCGGCCCTCGGGAGTCCCCACTCTGCATTGGAACTGCATCGCCGTCTCTTTCCTCGGGTTCTCGGGGGCCGCCGGGAGCTAGGGCTCCGGGTGCGGCCGGGCGGCGCTGCGGCGCACCGTCACGACGATGATCAGCGCCTCGTGGCTGCCCTCGCTGCGCGCCAGGCCGAGGCTCATGGTCTGGTCCAGGCAGAGGTTGAGACTGGTGTGGACCAGCGGCACCGCCACCCGGCTCTTGCCGGCGCGGCGGCTGACGTCGAAATCGCCGAGCTTGATGCGCCTGGTCTCGACCAGGGTGCCGAGCCGGAAGCTGACGACGTAGTCGTCCCCCAGCTCGTAGGCTACTGCCTGGCCCTCCTGCGACGACAGCTGCGCCTGCGCCTGCAGCTCGTAGATCTCGTAAGGCAGCAGCTCGCGCAGGCGCCGGGTCAGGGCGTCGGGCAGGTCGGAGCGGATGACCGGCGGCGACACCACCGCGCGGCTGGCGCGGACGATCAGGATCTCGACCCGCAGCGGCAGCGCCGGATGGTCGAAGGAGCGCAGCACCGGCACGATGCGGGCGAGCGCCGCCGCGGTGTCGCGGATGACCAGCATGTTGCCGCCGGGCTGCAACTCGAGCGTGCCGCGGCTGGTGAGCAACGGCTGGATCAGCGGGATGGCTTCGAGCGCCTGCTGGTAGCGCAGGGTGTAGGCGTGCAGGACCAGCTCGTCGGGCTCATGCTGCCGGGCGGCAAGCGCCGCCGCTGGACCGCAGGTCCAGAGCACGCTCGCGATGACCGCAACGATCGCGACGAGGCGGCATACGGGTACCATCGAGAAGCCTGGAAGTCTATCGCGACCACCGGACCGGCTCAAACGCCGGGCCGCCGGGGACGTTTCGCCGGCCGCGGCCACTGGCGCCGGGACACCGGCTCATGCGACGCCGGCTCAGACATCGAGCTTGGAGTCCACGATCATCACCACCGACATGTGCGGGCTGTCGAGCTGATAGACCCGCGCTTCCGGCCGGCTCAAACCTTCGATCGAGGGCCGCGGGGCCGCCGTGGCCGTGGCCCGGGACGGCAGGGAAACCGGCGTCACCGCCCAGCCGGAGCCGGCAGCGGCGAGGCCCGGGGTGCCTGGCGCGCCGGGCGAGCCTTGCGAGCTTTGCGAACTCGGCGAGCTTCTCGGGTCCAACGAGCCAGGGGTGGCGGAGCCGGACGTGCCGGCGGCGGCCTCGGCGACGTTTGCGGCGTTTGCGGCGCTTGTGGCCATGGGCGCCGGCAGGCGGCCGGCGCCGCGCCAGCCGTGCTCCGCCCCAAAGATCAGCGCCATCGCCGTCAGGCCTGCCGCCACCACCCAGCGCAGGTGCTGCTGCTGCATCGCCCTCGCCGGGCGCCGGCTGGCGGTGCGCATCGCCGCCACCGCCAGGCGGGCGGCGGCGACCTCCTCCGCCTCCTGCGCGGGCGGCAGCTCCACCGCCGGCAGCCGCCGGAAGATCAGGGTCGGGTCGACCGCCACCGCCTCCTGCCAGCAGCGGGGGCAGCCGCCGTCGAGATGGCGGAGCGCCTCCTGCCAGCGGGCCGCGGCGGCGGACGCAGCGCCGGGCACGCCGTCGGCGGCGGCGCCGGGGGCGCCGGCGGCGGCAAGGTCCGGCCGCACGAGACGCTCGAGCCGGCGCCAGTCGGGGCAGCTCATCGCGGCGCCTCCTGCGATGCCGGCGGTGTCGGCGACGTCGGCGATGTCGGCGATGCGGGCAATGCGGGCAGTGCGGGCGACGCCGACGCCGGTGCTGGCGGGAGTGCGGCGAAGTTCGCGGCGTACTCGGGGTAGCGCCGCAACAGCTCGCCGCGCAGGTACTTGCGGGCGTTGAACAGGTGGTTGCGGACGGTCGACTCGCGGCAGCCGAGGATGCCCGCCACCTCGGGCGACGACATGCCCTCGACCTCGCGCATCAGGAAGACCAGGCGCTGCTTCTCGGAGAGCGCGGCGGCCAGCTCGCGGAAGATGGCGGCCACCTCGCCCTGCTGCAAGCGCGACAGGTCGCGGTGGGCGCGGCTGTCGGCCACCTGGCGCAGGTGCTGGCGCACCGGCTCGTGGCTGCGCTCGCGGCTGCGACGGGCGCGCAGGTGGTCGATGGCAAGATTGCTCGCGATGCGATAGATCCAGGTGTTGGGGCTCCAGCGCTCGTCGAACTTGCGCCGGTTCTCCCAGACCTTGAAGAAGGTCACCTGGACCACGTCGCGCGCCTCCTCGAGATCGCCGAGGATGCGCGACACGAGTTGCAGCAGCGGCTTGGTCTTGCGGCCGATGAGCTCGTCGAGCGCCGCCTCGTCACCGCCGCGCACGGCAAGCAGGAGATCGCGGTCGGAAACCTCGGCCCAGGGCGAGGTCTGGGAGGACTGGCGGCGGGAGTAGACGAGTTCAAGCATCTGACCACGGTATACGGGGGGCCGCGGGCAATCGTCTAGCGCGCCGCCGGCCGCCGCCGCCCAATCCGCGAGCGGCAGGCCGCCGGGCTCGTCGGCGAGGTCTCCGGCGCCGCCACCAGTGCCGGCGAGGTTGGCGGCGCTGGCGCGGCTGCCGGCGTTGGCGACGTTGGTGGCGCTAGCGCCGCTGCCGGCGTTGGCGACGTTGGTGGCGTTGGCGATGTTGGCGGGGTCGGCGGGGTTGGCGGGGTTGGCGCCGCCGCGAGCACCGGGCTCCTCGCGCGCGGCATCAGCGGCAGAAGCGACGCCGGCGCCGGTCCGGGCGCGCCGGTCGCGCGATGGGTGGGGCAGGAGGCGGCGGAAGCGGTCCATCGGTGGTTTGCGGTATCTTCCGGGGTTCCGGGGTTCCGGGGTTCCGGGACGGTGGAGGCAGCGGCCCGCCAAAGGAGGCGGCGCCATGGCAGGCGGCGCCGCTCCGCTCCGAGTCGCCGGCGGCTCATTATACTTCGACGCCGGATGACTTCATTGCTCTGGTTCGTCTACGAGGCGGCCGTCGGGCTGGCGCTGCTGCTCGCCGGCCCCTTCCTGCTGGCGCGGCGCGGCCGGCACTACCTGCCGACCCTGGCCGGCCGCCTGGGGGGGGCGCCGGCGGGCGGCGGCGGCGCACCCGCCGGCCCCGGCGGCCTGTGGCTGCACGCGGTGTCGGTGGGCGAGGTGGGCGTCGCCGCCACCCTGGCGCGGGCGCTGCCGCCCGAGCTGCCACTGCTGGTCACCACGGTGACGCCAACCGGCCAGGCGCTGGCCCGCAAGGCCCTGGCCGGCCGGGCGCAGGTCGCCTACCTGCCTTTCGACCTGGGGCCGGCCCTGACCCGCTTCTGGCGCCGCTTCACGCCGGCGGCGCTGGTGCTGGTGGAAGGCGACTACTGGCCGCTGCTGCTGCGCGAGGCGCACCGGCGCGGCCTGCCGGTGGCGGTGGTCAACGGCCGCGTGGGCGACCGCAGCTTCCGCCGCCTGCGACGGCTGCGGCCCCTCGCGGGCCTGCTGTTCTCGGGCATCGAGCGCTTCGGCGTGCAGAGCGCCGAGGATCGCGGGCGGCTGCTGGCGCTCGGCGTCGCGGCCGAGCGCCTGACGGTCACCGGCAACCTCAAGTTCGAGACCTCCGAGCCGCGCGCCAACGTCGACCTCGCCGCGGCCCTGGACCGCGCGGCCGGCGGCCGCCCGCTGGTGATCGCGGGCTCCACCATGGCCGGCGAGGAGGAGCAGGTGCTGGCGGCGTTCGCCGGCCTGGGAGCCGGCCGCCGCGCCCTGCTGGTGCTGGCTCCCCGCCATCCCGAGCGCTGGGACGAAGTCGAGCGGCTGCTCGCCGAGCAAGGCCTGGCGGCGGTGCGGCGCAGCCGGCTGGAGGCGCCGGCCGCCGGCGCCGCTCCCGCGGTGGTGCTGCTCGACAGCATCGGCGAGCTGGCGGCGCTCTACCGGCAGGCGGCGGCAGCCTTCATCGGCGGCACCCTGGTCGGGACCGGCGGCCACAATCCCCTGGAGGCAGCCCGCTACGGCATCGCCATCGCCGCCGGGCCGTCGATGCACAACTTCCGCGACATGGCGGAGCGCTTCGACGCCGCCGGCGCCTGGCGGCGGGTCGCCGATGCCGGCGAGCTGGGGCGGGTGTGGGAAGAATGGCTGGCCGATCCCGCCGCCGCCCGCCGCCAGGGCGAGCGCGCCGCGGCACTTTTGCAGGCCAACGGCGGCGCGCTCGCCGGCACGCTCGCCATGCTCGCCCCCATCCTCGCCCGGCTGACGGCCGGCCGCCTGGACGCCGGCCATCCGGACACCAGCCGCCTGGAAACCGGCCATTCGGACGCCGGCCAGCCGAGTGCCGGCCACCCGGACACCGCGGCCGGCGGCGGCTGAATGGCAGCCGCCGCACCACCGCCCGCCGGCTCGCCCTGGCAGCTGCTCTACGCCGGCGCCCACCGGCTGCGCCGCCGCTGGTACCGCGACCGTGCCCACCGGCTGCCGCGGCCGGTGATCAGCGTCGGCAACCTGCACTGGGGAGGGGGCGGCAAGACCCCGCTGGTCGCCGCCGTGGCTGCCCGGCTGCGGCAGCGGGGCGCGGCGGTCTGCATCCTGTCGCGCGGGTATGGCGGGAGCGGCCACGGCGTGCGGATGGTGAGCCGCGGCGACGGACCGCTGCTGGCGGCGGCGGTGGCCGGCGACGAGCCGGTGCAGCTCGCCGGCGAGCTGCCGGGGGTGGCGGTGGTGGTCGGTCCCGACCGGCACCGGGCCGGCCTCGCGGCCTTGGCGCGGCTGCGTCCGGTCCCCGACCTCTTCCTGCTCGACGACGGTTTCTCCCACCTGGCGCTGCGCCGCGATCTCGACCTGCTGGTCTTTCCCGCCGCCGACCCGTTCGGCGGCGGCAGGCTGTGGCCGGGCGGCAGGCTGCGCGAGCCGCTCGCCGCGGCGGCGCGGGCCGACGCCGCGCTGCTCACCGGCTCGCCGGCGGCCGGCCTGGACACGGGTGGCGAGAGCCCGGGCGGCCAGGATCCAGGTGGCTCCGGCCCGAGCGGCTACGGCCCTCGCAGCCACGACCCCGGCGCCTGCGACCCGGACACCTACGGCCCGGGCGGCTACGGCCCTCGCGGCCACGACCCCGGCGCCTACGACCCGGACACCTACGGCCCGGGCGGCCACGACCTCGGCGGCCAGCTCGCCGCGGCGCTACGGCCCTACGGTTTCGGCGGGCCGGGCTTCGCCTGCCGGCTGCGCGCCGGCTCGCCGGTGCGGCACGCCGCCGGCGGCGCCGTGCCGCTCGCCGCCGGCACCAAGGTGCTGCTGGTCAGCGGCATCGCCCGCCCCGAGCGGTTCGCCGCGGCCGTCCGCAAGCTAGACTTCGCCATCATGGGCGAGCTGCGCTTCCCCGACCATCATGCGTTCCCACCGGCGAGCCTCGACCGCATCGCCGCCCGCGCCGTGGCGTGCGGCGCCGCCGCCGTGCTGGTGACCGCCAAGGACCGGGTGAAGCTGCTGGGGCGGCTCGCCGTGCCGCTCGCCGAGCTGCCGGTCACCGCCGAGCCCGAACCGGCCTTCTGGAGCTGGCTCGACGCCGCGGCCGACCGCTTGCTGGCCGGTGCCGCCGGATCGCCGGCGCGGTGACCTCCCGGCGAGGCACGCGGTGAAACACGCGCCGGTGCGGCACCGCATCGAGTACGCCGCCTACCTGGCGGTGAAGGGAATCCTGCGCGCTCTGCCCCACGCCGCGGCACGGCCCCTCGGGGCCGCCGCCGGCGGCCTCGCCCGCGGTTTCGACCGCCGCCACCGCCGGGTGGCCGACGCCAACCTCGCCCTGGCGTTTCCGGAGCTCGCCCCGGCCGCGCGCGGCCGCCTGGTGGCCGCCTGCTACCGCCACTTCGGCGCCGCCCTCTTCGACCTCATCTCCGCCGCGCGCTTCGCTCCGGTCGAGCTCTGCCGCCGCTTCAGCTACGATGGCTGGGAGCACCTCGAGCGCGCCGAGGGCCTGGGCCGCGGCGTCTTCCTGCTCGGCGCCCATCTCGGCTGCTGGGAGATCTCGGGCTGGCCGATCGGCTTCTACCGGGGCGTCATCCACACCGTCGCCCGGCCCGCCGACAACCCGCACCTGGACCGCGAGCTGCTGCGCCTGCGCGGCTTCCTGGGCTATACCGTGATCGCCAAGCGCGGCGGCGCCAGGCGCATGCTGCAGGTGGTGCGCGCCGGCGGCCGGGTGGGCATCCTGCCCGACCAGCGGGTGCAGGAGCGGGAGGGCATCCTGGTGCCCTTCTTCGGCCAGGCGGCCCTCACCACCCCGGTGCTCGCCCGCCTCTCCATCCGCGATCGCTGCCCGGTGGTGCCGGTCTTCGCCTATCCGGAGCCCGGCGGCCGCTACCGCCAGGTGATCCGGCCGCCGATCCTGCCCGACGAAGCGGCGGACGGCGACCGGGAGGCGGCGGTGGCGGCGCTCACCCGCCGCTACCTCGAGGTCATCGAGCGGGAGATCCGCGACCATCCCGAGATGTGGCTCTGGATGCACCGCCGTTGGGACCGCAAGCTCCGCGGCTCCCCGGACCGCCCGGACCGCCGGGAGCTCCAGGAGCGCCAGGACCGCGGTGGCCTTGACAGCGCTTGACCCGGACACCTGGGTTCGGCCATTCTTGACGATGTCGCTTTCCAGCGGCTTTCCAGCGGCTTCGAGACAGTGCAAATCCGGTCTTCCCGGGAGGGATTCGTCATGCAGAGGATCGTCGGCAGGATCGTTCATCCGCTGTTCGCCGCACTCGCCGTTCTCAGTCCGCTGTTGGTCATCGCGCTCCCCCTCCAGGCCCAGGGCGGCGCCGGCGCGGCTGCCGGGAGCGGCGGCGCCGGCGAACGGCTGGCCGAGCTGGCCGACACGATCCGGGAGCAGTCCACGTTCTGCGACGGCACCTACGCGCTGTGCATCAAGGCGCCGTGCTCGGCGATCCCCACCATCGACCGGCTGGCGAACTACGCGGTCAACTACGCCCTCTGCTCCTGTGACGTGGTCCAGGGGTGGTCGATGGGGCCGGGCGCCTGCGTCGATCGGGCACCGGTCAAGAAGCAGGGCAAGACCTACCTGATCTCGACCTATTCGAACGCCGACAACAGCACGGAAAAGACTCTCTCCTGCCCCAAGGACACGACATGGGCCTGGTGCTATGGGGCGCCGTGCGTGGTCGACGACAAGGCGCCCAACAAGGCGGTCTGCACCTGCCCGGTGATGCAGGGCCCGTCGCGGACGCTGGGCGGCAACTGCGAGCAGGGCGCCTGCCAGGGGATCTGGTCGGCCGCCACACCGGCCGGCGACCTTTTCGCCAACGATCACTATTACAGCTACATGCACAAGAACGAGCCCAGCGTGCAGGTCAACAAGGCCGCCGCCGCCTGCCCGGTGACCACCGCTCCCGCCCACCCGTGAGGCGCCCGCTCCGGCCAGCGCCGCCGCCGTGGAAGGTGAAACGGGCGCCGGTCAGCGGCTCGCCGCGGCCGGAGCGCTGACCGGGAGCTGCCCGGCGCCGCTGGCCGCGCCGATCTCATAGAGGTAGAGGCCGCCGCCCAGGTCGGCGAGACGAGGCCAGCGCTCGATCCAGGCGAAGGCGCCGGCCGGGACCGGCACCATGCGGCCCCGGACGACGGTGACGTAGGGATAGCCGTGGACGAAGTTGGCGCTCACCACCGCCATGCCGGGACGGGCGGGGTCGGGGAAGCGCCAGCGGATGCCGTAGATCGACGGATCCACGTGGCCGAAGTAGGCGAGCGCGACGCCGGGCAGGCGCTCGCGGTCGAGGAAGGCGCGCAGCCGCTTCAGTCCCTGTCCCCAATCGAGGTTGGAATCGAGCAGGTAGCGGTCGCCACGGCCACCCGCCAGCAGGTTGAAGTAGCCGATGGTGTCAGGCGTCGCGAGCAGCGCCGACAACGGGTAGGCGAGGAGCAGCGCCAGCGCTGCCGCCCTCACCAGCCGGCCGCGGGAGCGGACCCAAGGCACCAGGCGGCCGCTGTAGACGCAGGCCAGCGGCACGATCGGCAGCAGGTAGCGGATGCCGTAGCTCACCTTCGAGCCCAGCGAGAACACGGCCATCAGCACCACGGCCGGCAGCCACAGGAACGCCTCGCGCCGGCCGCCGCCACCGTCGCGGGCGGGCAGGCGGGCGAAGGGCGCGGCGATCCAGGCGGCGAGCAGCGGCAGCGGCGTCTTCAGCAGCAGGGTCGCCGGGTAGTACAGCCACGAGCCCTGCGGCAGCCAGCGGCCGCAGAGCCAGGTGGGGAACTCCCCCTGCTCGTTGATCAGCTGGATGGCGTCGAAGCCGTGCAGCCAGGGTGCGGGGAGCGGCAGCGGCAACCGGTCCGGCAGGGCGGCGGCGAGGCCTTGCAGCAGCCGGCTGCGGAAGTGGAAGCTCGCCGCCGCGCGGCCGACCCCCTGGAACAGGTAGCCGGCGTCCAGCACGGCCACGCTCGCCAGGCCGAGCACCGCCAGCGCCGCCACGCTGCCGCCGAGACCACCGATGCCGCCGATGGCGGCAGCGGGCGGCGGCGCCGCCGGCGGCCGCGAGCGCAGGGAGAAGCGCTCGCCGCGCATCAGGGCGGCGAGGACGAGCAACAGCAGCACCGGGTAGAGCAGGACGGCGCTGAACTTGGTGAGCTGGGCGACCCCCAGGCCGGCGCCGGCGGCGAGCAGGGCGGGCAGGCTGGGGCGCTCGAGCCACCGCTGCGCCAGGTAGAGCGCGCCGGTTGCCGCCAGCGCGAAGGCGACGTCGGTGGTGGCGAGGTGGGCGTGGGCGATCAGGCTGGGGCAGAAGGCGCAGCCGAGCAGCGCCACCAGCCCGGCCTCCTCGCCGTAGAGCCTGCCGGCCCAATGCCAGACCAACAACCCGAGGAGCACGCCGAGCGCCACCACCGGCAGGCGCCCGAGCAGGAAGATCCGGTCGAAGCGCTCGGGGTTGCGGCGCATGAAGTCGGTGGCGAACACCCAGGGGTACCAGCCGTCGTCGCGCAGCCGCGCGCCGGTGTCGATGCTCGGCGCCAAGGCGAGCAGCGGCAGCGCCGTGAGCAGCCGCGGCAGCGGCGGGTTCAGGTCGTAGAGCTCGAAGTTGCCGGTCTTCAGGTAGTAGTAGCCGGCAGGCAGGTGCGCGAACTCGTCGACGGTCGGGCTGTCCCAGCGCAGGCCGTGGACGCAGAGCCCGGCGAACGCGGCAAGCAGGAGGAAGCCGGCCGCCAGTTTCGTGCGCGCGGGGGTCACTCGAGCTCGAAGAGCGGGTCGCCGCCGTCGACCGACTGGCCCGGCTGCACCAGGATGCGGGTCACGGTGCCCTCGTGCTCGGCCTGGATCTCGTTCTGCATCTTCATCGCCTCGAGCACCAGCACGCCCTGGCCGGCCGCGACCGCCTGGCCCTCCGCCACCAGCAGCTCCACCACCCGCCCCGGCATGTAGGCGGTGACGCGCTGGCGGCGCCGGCCACCCTTGGCGCCGGCACCCTGGGCGGCCAGGTGGGCCAGCGGATCGGTCACCTCCACCACCACGGCGCCGCCGGGACCACCCACCTGATAGGCGCCGTCGTCGCGCCGGCGCACCGCCACCTCGTGCTGGGCGCCGCCGATCCGCAGACTGTAGAGCCCGTCGCGCAAGCGGGCGGCATCGACGCGGTAGGCGCGCTCGCCGATGGTGATCTCGTAGCCGCCGCCGGCGGCCGGCTCGATGCGCAGCCGTTCGAAGGCATCCCCGGTGGCGGCAGTGGCGGCAGCGGCGGCGGCGGCAGGGGCACCGGCAGGCGCCCGTCGGCGGACGATCAGCTGCACGGTCCGCCTCGCACCGCCTGGCGGCGCCCGGCGGCGGCCCAGCGCTGCCGCCGGCTGGTGCCGGCGGCGCCGGCGACGGCTTCTTGGGCGGCGGCGGAACCGGGAGTGCCGGGGGTGCCGGGCGCCAGGCCGGGTCCGCCGGCGATGGTGCGGCGGGCGCGGTCGTGGTGCGCGATGGCGGCCGCCAGCAGCGGCAGGTCGGCCAGCTCCGCCGGCTGGCCGGATTCGGCCGCTTGCAGCGTGCCGGCGGCGAGCTTGCGGTCGAGCATGCCGATGTCGAGGCGGCCGGCGCAGAAGTCGGCGTCGGCGAGCAGCGCGCGGTAGAGCGGCACGGTGGTGCGGATGCCCTCGATGCGCAGCTCGGCCAGGGCGCGCCCGAGCCGCGCCAGCGCCCGCTCGCGGTCGGCCGCCCAAACGCTCAGCTTGGCCAGCATCGGGTCGTAGTGGATCGACACCTCGGAGCCCTCGTAGACGCCGCTGTCGTTGCGGATACCCGGGCCCTCGGGCAGGCGCAGCACCTCGATGCGGCCGGGCGACGGCGCGAAGCGCTGGAAGGGGTCCTCGGCATAGAGGCGCACCTCGATGGCATGGCCGCGCGGCGTCACCTCGTCGAACTCCGGCCCGAGCGGCTCGCCGGCGGCGACCCGCAGCTGCGCCGCCACCAGGTCGATCCCGGTCACCAGCTCGGTCACCGGATGCTCGACCTGCAGGCGCGTGTTCATTTCGAGGAAGAAGAAGCGGCCCTCGGCATCGAGCAGGAACTCGACGGTGCCGGCGTTGCTGTAACCGACGGCGCGGGCGGCGGCGACCGCGGCCTCGCCCATGCGCCGCCGCAGCTCCGGCGTCACCGCCGGTGAGGGGGCCTCCTCGACCACCTTCTGGTGGCGGCGCTGCAGCGAGCATTCGCGCTCGCCCAGCGACACCACCCGCCCGTGCAGGTCGCCCATCACCTGGATCTCGACGTGACGCGGATCGACGATCAGCCGCTCGAGATAGACGGCGTCGTCACCGAAGCTGGCCGCCGCCTCGGAACGGGCGGCGCGATAGGCGGCGGCGAGGTCGGCGGGCCGCGGCACCATCCGCATGCCCTTGCCGCCGCCGCCGGCCGCCGCCTTGAGCATCACCGGGTAGCCGATCTCGGCCGCCGCGACGGTCGCCGCCGCGAGGTCCGTCAGCACTTCCTGGCCGCCCGGCACCACCGGCACGCCGGCGGCGATCATCAGCTTGCGGCTCTCGACCTTGCTGCCCATCGCCGCGATCGCCTCGGGCGAAGGACCGATGAAGGTCAGGCCGGCGTCGCGGCACAAACGGGCGAACTCGGCGCGCTCGGAGAGGAAGCCGTAGCCGGGATGGATGCCGTCGGCGCCGATCTCGGTGGCCAGGCGCACGATCGCGTCGCCGCGCAGGTAGCTGTCGCGCGACGGCGCCGGGCCGATCGGATACGCCTCGTCGGCGAGCAGCACCGGCAGGCCCAGGCGGTCCGGCTCGGAGTAGATGACGGCGCTGCGGATCCCCTGCTCGCGCAGGGCGCGGACGATGCGCACCGCGATCTCGCCGCGGTTGGCGATCAGGACCTTGCGCAGCGGCGCCATGACAGGGAGGCGAGTCTAACGCAGTTGGCGGCGTTCCCTCGCCGCCCGGGCGGCGAGGGCCGCCACTCCCGCCAGGCCCAGCGCCGCCAGGGCCAGCGAGCGGTGGAAGGCGGTGCGGTCCACCCACATCCGCACCCGGTGACGCCCCGCCGGCACCAGCATGCCGTTGTGCTGCAGGTTGGCCGCCTGCAGCGGCGGCGACGGCCGCCCGTCGAGGGTGGCGCGGTAGATCAGCAGGGCGCGCTGCACCACCAGCACCGAGCCGCCGGGGCCGACGTCGAGGTCGAGGTCGAGGCTCTCCGGACCCTCGCGCAGCACCCGCACGCTGCCGCCGAGCGACGGGCTGGGCGGACCGCTGCCCTCGATCACCGCGTCCTGCGCGGGGTCGAACGCCGGACCCTTCATGGTCCGGAAGGCGGCGTTGAGGTGCGGCGCGTACCAGATCCGGCGCGCCAGGAACACCTCGGGCGATCGCCCGGTCACCTCGTAGACGTGGAGCTGCTGGCCGAAGCTCGGCAGCGTCGCCAGCAGCCGGGCATGGGCCGGCAGCGGCGCCAGCGCGCGTTCGATCACCAGCCGGCCGACGCCCCAGCCGGCCAGCAGCCGCAGGCGTTCCTCGTCGGTGGCGCCCTTGAGGCTGCCCTGCGCCAGCCGGGTCAGGTAGGTGTCGAGCCCCTCGGGCGACTCGGCGAGCTCGTAGCGGCGGTGCCACCGCGGACCGGCGAAGGGGAACATCTCGTAGAAGGCGCGGCGCTCGAGCCACAGCAGTGCCGGCGAGGGGAACTTGCCGGAGGCAAACCCCGAGGGACCGAACAGGTGCTCGAAATCGGGATTGACCACGGTCAGGCCGGGCGGCAGCCAGGCCAGCGCCGGCGGCGGCACGCGGTAGGGCGTCACCGCATCGGTGGGATAGAGCGGACGCAGGAAGTAGATCTGGGCCGCCGCGTGGACCATGAGCAGGAGGCCGAACCAGGTGGCGGCGGCACGGCCCGCGCCCGCGGCTCCGACGGCGCGCGCCAGGCGCAGGGCGAGCAGCCCGAGCAGCGCCAGGACGATCAGCGAGAACAGGCACAGCCCGCCCCAGCGCAGGCGCTCGTGAGCGACGAAGGCGAGCGGCCGCTCGGCGGGGATGAGCGTCCGCAGCAGCGCCATCGCGGGCAGCGGCAGCAGGCCCAGGAACCCCCACAGCGCGGCAATCGCCAGCGCCAGCCCCGCCAGCGTCCAGCGGAAGCGGCCGCCCGCGGCGGTAGCCGACCCGGGGGCGAGCAGCCGCTCGCAGCCGAGCCCGCAGAGCAGCGCGGCGCCCACCGCCACCGGCAGCCAGAACTTGACCGGGTAGCGCAACGCCCCGGCCCCCAGCCGCCCGAGCAGCCAGTCGATCGCCGGGTTGTACCGCCCCAGCGAGCAGAACAGCCCCGCCGCCACCGCGCCCCACGCCCACCAGGCCGCCCCGCGCAGGCGGCCGCGCGGCCAGCCGCTGGCGACGACCAGCGCCAACGCCAGCAGGCCGGGATAGAACGAGGGATACAGCGGCGGCGCGCCGGTGAAGAAGCGCTGGCCCCAGAAGGTGCCCGCGAGGCGCGTGTCGAGCCGGCCGAACAGCATCGGCAGCAGCCACTCGGCGGCCTGGCCCGGGTGCCAGCTGGCGATGGTCGCCACCCCCGCGGCGTAGCCGCGGAAGCCGCGGAAGGAGACCGGCAGGATGCGCAGGAACTCGACCACCTGAGGCAGCGCGACCAGCGTGCCGCATGCGAAGGCGGCGGCCAGCAGCGCCAGCGCGCCCCAGGCCGGCCGGCCCCGCCGGCGTGCGCGGGCCGCTACCGCGTCAGACAGCGCACCTCCGGTCGCCACTGCACCGGGCATCGCTGCATCGAGTACCGCCACACCGGCCAACCCTGCACCGGACACCGTCGCCGGCCGCCACGCCCATCGCGGCCAGCGGATCAGCAGCGCCGCGGCGGCCAGGCCGGCCGCCAGCGCCGCCATCAGCGGATCGCCGCTGAGCAGCAGCAGCGCCCAGAGGACCGCGACGGCCGGGGCGTGGCTCGCCCGCCGCGACGGCTCCGCGAAGCCCAGGCAGGCGGCGATCAGAGCGGGCGCCAGGGTCGCCCCGGCGATCAGGTTGTAGAAGGAGAGATGGGAGAGATAGAAGCCGGAGACGCTGTAGCAGACCGCCGCCGCCCAGGCCGGTTCCCGCGCCAGGCCCCAGCGCCGCGCCATCCAGAAGCAGGCGAAGGGAGCGAGCAGGAGGTGGATCCAGAAATGGGCGTTGAGCGCCCAGATCGGCGTCGCCCACAGCAGCAGCAGGTTGGTGGGATAGAACGGCACCGCGTTGGGGTTGCCGGCCAGCGGCTGGCCGCCGCCGCGATAGGGGTCGAGCAGGGGGAACCAGCCCTGGCGCAGCGCCTGCGCCTCCGCCACCTTCATCGGCAGGTGGGCGTTGAGCACGTCCCGCATGTACAGGGTCTCGGTGCCGCGGGCCAGCGGCAGCGCGATCCAGGCCAGCAGCAGCATCAGCGGCAGCACGTAGAGCGCCGCAAAGCGCCGCCGTAAACCCGCCGGCGGCGCCACGCCGGCCACGGCCGGCTCCTCCTCGTTCATCGCTTGCCTCGTATCCCCGTACAATACCGCGCGTGCTCCGACCCCTGGTCCGCTCGCTCCGGCCCACCCAATGGGCGAAGAACCTCTTCGTGCTGGCGCCCCTGGTCTTCGGCAGCCGGCTCGGCGACGCCGCCGCGGTCACCCGCGCGCTGCTCGCCCTGCTGGCCTTCTGCAGCGCGGCCTCCGCCGTCTATCTGGTCAACGACCTGCGCGATCGCGAGGAGGACCGGCACCATCCGCTCAAGCGCCTGCGCCCCCTGGCCGCCGGCACCCTCGCGGTGTCGACGGCGGTGACCGCCGCGCTGGTGCTGGCCGCCGCCGCCGCGGGTTTGGCCGTCTGGCTCGGGCCCGGCTTCGCGCGAGTGCTCGCAGCTTATCTCCTCCTGAACCTGCTCTACACGCTCTGGTTCAAGCACATGGTCATCCTCGACGTCATGTGCATCGCGCTCTTCTTCGTGCTGCGGGTGCTGGGCGGCGCCGCGGCCACCAGCGTCCAGGTCTCGAGCTGGCTGTTCCTGTGCACCACCTTCCTCGCGCTCTTCCTGGCTTTCTCCAAGCGCCGCCACGAGATCACGCTGCTGGCGGAGGGCGCCGTGGACCAGCGGCCGGTGCTCGACCACTACAGCCCGGCGTTCCTCGACCAGATGATCAACGTGGTCACCGCTTCGTCGGTGCTCTCCTACGCCCTCTACGCGGTGGCACCGGAGACCGTGGCCAAGTTCCACACCCGGCGGCTGATCTACACCATCCCGCTGGTGCTGTTCGGCGTCTTCCGCTACCTCTATCTGATGTACCAGCGGGCGGAGGGGCGCAACCCGACCGAGGCGATCCTCACCGACCTGCCGTTCCTGATCAACATCGCGCTCTGGGGGCTCGCGGTGATCTGGATCGTCTACGGCCGCGGGCTGCCCGGCTGGTTCGCCGCCGGCGGCGGGACCGCGGGCCCGTGACGGGTCTGGCGGCGGCGGAGCAAGCGACGCCCCCACCCCGGCACGGCAGTCGATGGCGGTTGCGGCTGCGCCGGTGGCTCCCCTGGCTGGCGGCGGCCGCCATCCTCGGCGGCCTGGCCGCCCGGCTGCCCCGCGCCGAGCTGCTCCATGCCCTGGCCACCGGACCGTCCGTGCCGGTGGCGGTGTGCTCGGTGGCGGTGGTCGCCGCGGCGCTGCTCGCCGATACCTGGGCCACCCTCATCGCCTTCGCCGCCACCGGCGTGCGCTGCTCGTGGCGCGGCCTGCTGCCGGCGCGCGGCGCCACCTACCTGCTGGGGTTGCTCAACTTCGCCGCCGGCCAGGGCGGCATGGGGCTTTACCTGCATCGCGCCGGCGTCGAGCCGCTGCGCGCCCTGGGGACGCTGCTGTTCCTGCTGGCCACCCAGATCGCCGCCCTCGCCGTGGTGGCGGCGGCCGGGGCGGCGGCCAACGTCGCCGGCGCGGCCGGCGCGGCCGGAGCGGCCGGCGGCGCGGTCGCCGGCGCGCTGCCGCTCCTTGCCGGCCTCGGTGCGGCGTTCGCGCTTTATCTCGTTTTGGTTGCCCGGCGGCCGGCCTGGCTCGTTCGCTTCCGGGTTCTGGCGCCGGCATTCACCGCCGGCGTCAGGGGCTTCCTGCGGGCGACGGCGGTCCGCGTGCCGCACGTGCTGGCGATGATCGTCGGCCTGTGGCTCGGTCTGCGCCTGTGGGGCGTCACCTTGCCGCTCACCCGCGGCCTGGTGGTGCTCTCGGGGGCGGTGCTGATCACCGTCCTGCCGCTGGTTCCCGGCGGCCTCGGCACCCTCGAGCTGGCGGTCGTCGCGCTGGCGTCATCCTATGCGCCGGGACCCACCGTCGCGGCGCAGCGCGCCGGCGTGCTGGCGTTCACCCTGGTCTATCACCTGTGCAGCATCGCCGCCCAGGCCCTGGCCGGCGTCCTCTGCCTCGGCTGGTTGATACGCCGCGCACGGATGGCCCCACCGGCCTTGCCGGCCGGTTGAACCGCGGGGCCGCAGCGCTTACATTACATGGCGATGGAGCCCATCTCAGCCGCGCCCATGGCGCCGGGACCGGAGCCGCCGCCCGAGGCGGAGGCGGCGCCCCCGCGGGTGGCGGTGGTCGTGCCGTGCCACAACGAGGCGGCCACCGTCGGCAAGGTGGTGCGGGACTTTCGCGCCGCGCTGCCGGAGGCGCAGGTGCTGGTGGTGGACAACGCCTCGACCGACGCCACCGCCGAGACGGCCCGCCTGGCGGGCGGGCGGGTGCTGCGGGAGCCGCGCGCCGGCAAGGGTTTCGCCCTGCTCGCCGGCTTCCGCGCCGCCAAGGGCGCCGATTTCGTGGTGATGGTGGACGGCGACGACACCTATCCGGCGGCGGACGCGGTGGCGCTGCTGGCGGCGGCGCGGGACGGCGCCGACATGGTGGTCGGCACCCGTCTCGCCGGCGCCGAGGAGGGTGCCTTCCGCGCCGGACATTCGCTGGGCAACCGGCTGTTCAACCTGCTGGTGCGGGTGCTCTTCGGCGTCCGCACCCGCGACCTCTTCTCCGGCTACCGCGTGCTGTCGCGGCGCTTCCTCGAAACCACGCCGCTGATCGCGCGCGGCTTCGAGGTGGAGGCCGAGCTGTCGCTGCAGGCGGTGGTGCAGGGCTACCAGACCGCGGAGCTGCCGATCCGCTACCGCGCGCGCCCCGAGGAGAGCCCGAGCAAGCTGCACACCTACCGCGACGGCTATCGCATCCTGATGGCCATCCTGATGTTCTTCCGCGATTACCGACCGCTCAAATTCTTCGGCCTGCTGGCGCTGCTGCTGCTGCTGCTGTCGCTCGCCGGCGGCGGCGTGGTGATCGCCGAGTACCTGCGGACCGGCCTGGTGCCGCGGCTGCCGCTGGCGGTACTGTCGGCGGCCCTCTTCATCCTCAGCGCGCTGTCGCTGACCTGCGGCGTGCTGCTCTCGTCGATCAACCGGCGCTCGGCCGAGATCGCGGCGCTGATCCCGTGGCGGTGAGGGGCGCCGGCCGGCGCCGGCGCTGCCACCGGCAGCGGTTGCCGGCGGTCGCCGGTGCCCTGGCGCCGGCCGCTGCCGGCCGAAGCTGATGGCCGGTCCTCTGGCCGACGTCGCAGGCCTGTTGCTCACCCTGCTCGCGCTCGGCGCCCTGGGCGCCGGCGGCTACCTGCTGGCCTGCCGCCTGCTCGGGCGCGAGCGCGCCGAGTCGGACGCCCTGGCGCTGGCGGTGGCCTGGCTCCTCGCCTCGACCGGCCTGGGCGTGGGCATCGGCCTGGCGCTCGGCGCCTGCGGCGAGTTGCGCCTGGGACCGGCGCTGGCGTTGGCGCTGCTGGCCTGCGGCGCGCTGCTGCCCCGCCGCCGGAGCGAACCCGGCGGGCAGGAGACGGGGCATGCGCCGGCGCGTCAGACGGAGGAGCCGGAGGCTACGGCTGGCAGCTGGGCGGAGCTGGCGTGGCCGGCGCGCCACCTCGGCGCGCGGCTGGCGGCGCGGCTGCGGCAGCATTGGGCCCTCTCCCTGCTCGCCTGCCACGCCATCGGCAGCGAGGCGCTGCGCGGCCTCATCCGCCCGCCGCTGTCGTGGGACAGCCTGATGTACCACCTGATGCTCGCCGCGACCTGGTTGCAGCGGCACGATCTGGCGCCGGTCTTTGGCGCCTATCCGATGAACTACTACGGCTATACCCCGGCCAACGGCGCGGTTTGGCTGTGGTGGTGGATGGCGCCGGCACACGGCGAGATCTACGCCAACCTGGCCTTCTTGCCGCAGTGGGCGCTGCTGGGGCTGGCGGTCGGCGCCGTGGCGCGGCGGCTGGGCGCCCACCGCTCCTGGCCGCTCGCGGCTCTGCTGACGGCGATGACCCCGGTCGTGGTGCGCTTCGCCGCCACTCAATACGTCGATGTCTTCACCGCCGCCTGCCTGCTCGCCGCCTGCTGCTTCGGGCTGTCGTGGCTGCGCCGGCCGCGCTGGGGGGACGCCGTGCTGGTCGCCGTCGGGCTCGGACTGGCGGCGGGGGCCAAGGTGCTGGGATTGGTCTACGCCGGTGTGCTGGCGGCGGCGCTGCTGCCGCTGGCGGTCGGGAGCTGGCGGCGCCGCTCGCTCCAGGCTGCCGCGGCGCTGGTGCTGGCGGCCGCCCTGGGCGGCTTCTTCTACCTGCGCAATGCTGCGCGCGGCGTCGATCCGCTGGCCCTCGAGTGCGAGGGGCTGCCGCACCGCCAACCGGCGCGCGGGCTGCCGCGGCTGCCGCGGCCGGGCTCGGTGGCCGCGCAGCCGCGCCAGATGCTGGCCGAAGGGCGCCTGGCGCGCGCCTTCCTGGGCACCGTCGCGGAGGTGGCGGGACCGTTCGCCGACCTCGGCCTGGGGCCGCAGGCGCTGCTGGTGCTGCTCGGGGTCCCCGCGCTCGCCGCCCTGCCGCGGGAGAGCCGGCGGGAGGCGGCGGTGGTCGGCAGCCAGGTGGTGGCCGAGGTCGCTTTCTGGATCGCCGTGCCCTTCGCCGCCGCCGGACATGTGTTCGCCAACGTCCGCTACCTGCTGCCGGCCGTGGGGCTCGGCTTTGCCGGCGGTGCCGCCGCCGCCGATAGCCGCGGCGCCGACCCGCGGCTACTGGAGGGGCTCGCGGTGGCCCTGGCGGCCCAGGACCTGCTGCAGCTGCACACCATGCTGCCGGACGGCGTCCGCCTGGCGGTGGCGGCAACGGACGCGGCGGTGGTGGCGCTGGCGCTCTCACCGCGGCTGCGCGGCTGGCTGGTCGCCGCGGGGAGATCGGGACGCCGCCGGCGCCTGGCGCTGGCCGGCACGGCGCTGGTCGCGGCCCTCGCCGCGGTGCCCTGGCTGGCGCGCTTCCGCGCCGCCGACCGGACGCGGGCTCTCACCCACGAGTACACGGCGCACGGCATCAACGTCGGGCTGTACGCCGCCGGCTGGGACTGGCTCGATCGCCACGGCGGCAGCGGCACGGTGGCGGTGGTCAACTCGCCGGACACCTTCTTCTTCTATCCGGCGATGGGCCCGCGGCTCGAGCGCCGCGCGCTGTACGTCAACGTCAACGCCGCCAACCTCGACGAGGCGGCCGCCTACCCGCTTTGCCAGCCGCGGGTGCAGCCCGCCGCCGGCGCCTGGATCGCCAACCTGCGCCAGGCGGGCGTGCGCTGGCTCGACCTCACCCGCACGCCGCCCTATCCATTCGCGATGGAGCGGGACTGGGCGCGCGCGCATCCGGAGCTCTTCGCGCTGCGCTTCGCCGATCCGACCAACCTGATCTACGAGCTGCTGCCGGCGGCGAGGCCAGGCGCTTGAAGCTGCTGATCGTCTACGAGACGGTCTATCCCGACTTCATCGGCGGCGTGGAGCACCGCAACCACGAGCTGGCGGTGGCGCTCTGCCGGCGAGGCCACCAGGTGACCCTCGCCGGCTTCTGCGGCGACCTCGCCTCGACGGTCGAGAACCTGAGCATCCTGTCGCTGGGCGAGCTGGGCGCGATCTATAACCGCGCCGGCAAGCGCAGCACCCGCCAGGCGCTGCGCTTCGCGGCGGCGCTACGGCGCCTCGACCTGACGCCCTACGACGCCGTCGAAACCCCCAACATGCCGTATGTCCACCTGCTGCCCCTGGCCTGGAAGTGCGCCGCCGCCGGCAAGCCGCTGCTGGTCACCTGGTACGAGCACTGGGGGGCCTACTGGAGCGGCTACGTCGGACGCCTGCGGGCGCCGGCCTATCGTGCCGTCGAGTGGCTGACCTCGCAGCTCGGCACCGCGGTCACCGCCACCAGCGAGCTCACCCGCGGCCGGCTGGCCTCGGCGCGGCGGCGGTGGTGGCGGCGGCGCGGCGAGCGCGGCGGCGAGGTGGAGTTGGTGCCCTGCGGCATCGCCGTCGCGCGGGTGCGGGCGGCCGCCGGCGACCGTGGGGAGGGCGGGGATGGCGACGGCGGGGATGGCAACGGCGGGGATGGCAACGGCGGGAAGGGGAGGCACGGCGCGGACGACCGCGAGGGCGCCGCGCCGCTGATCTATGCCGGCCGGCTGCTGGCGCACAAGCGCCTCGATCTGGCCCTGCGCGCCGTCCAGCTGCTGGCGCGCGGCGAGGGCGCCGCCGCCGCGCCACCACCGCCGCTGCTGCTTACCATCTTTGGCGAGGGCCCGGACCGCGAACGGCTGGAGGCGCTCGCCGGCGAGCTCGGGATCGCCGGCCGGGTCGCCTTCCGCGGCCACGTCCGGAGCAGCGAGGAGGTCTGGCGCGAGCTGGGCCGCGCGCGCCTCGCCGTGCAGCCCTCGGCGCGCGAGGGCTTCGGCCTCTTCCCGCTCGAGGCGATGGCCGCCGGGCTGCCGGTGGTCTACTGCGGCTCGCCGGAGAGCGCCGTCGGCGAGCTGGTGCGCGACGGCGTCGAAGGGGTCGCCGTGCCCGCCGACCCCGCCGCCCTCGCCACCGCCCTGGCCGCGCTGCTCGCGCCGGCGGGGGAAGCCGAGCGCCGGCGCCTCGGCGCCAACGCCGCGGCGCGGGCGGCGCCCTACGACTGGGAGGAGATCGCCGAGCGCATCGAGGCGATCTGCCGCGACCTCATCGCGGGCCGCGATCGACGACACCGATGACCAGGCCGCGGGTGCCGGGCCAGCGCTCACCGTAAGCGGCGCCCGCGACCGCCGGCCAATCGACCTCCGACCAGGTGGTCAGGCCCTCTCGCTTCAGGTAGTGGCAGCGGCTGAACGGCAGGGCGCCGGCGGCGAGCAGCGCATCCATCGGCGGGTTGTAGCCCAGCGGCAAGGTGGCCAGCAGCTGCCCGCCCGGCGCCAGCTGGCCGCTCAGGTTGGCGATGGCACGCGCGAGCTTTTCCGGATCGCGCGGCTCCTCGTCCCAGCCCACGTGCTCGAGGGTCGAGATGCTGACGATCAGGTCGTAGGGATGGCCGCCGCGAAAGCCGGCCGCGTCCTCGTTGCGCACCGCCGCGCCGCGCTCGAACTTGTCGATCACCTCGTGATCGCAGGCGAAATAGTGCGAAAGGACGTTGCCGACCTCGAGCACCCGGCCGCCGCGCCGGGCGCGCACCGCCGCCCAGACGATCGGGATCTCGACCGCCCGCTCGTTGCTCGCGGTGAGGTTGTAGGCGTGCAGGAAATAAGGGTAACGCGCCGATTGGAAGCTGAAGGTGCGGGGAAAAACCCGGGCGTGGAGCCGCAGCAGCGGCAGAGCGGCCCACACCGCCGCCTGCCGCGCGACGTAAAAGAAACCTTTTTCCGCCAATGCCTGGCGAATGCCGCGCCAGCCGCCCGGCGGCTCGGCGGCGTCGTACCGCCATCTCACCTGCCGGCACCCGGCCGGCTGTCGCGCAAAGTCGGCATCGGCGCCGGCGATCATAACGGCCCGCCCAACGCGCCGGCAATTCAGGGGCTGGTACTACCGGAATGGCGTCGGGCTTGGCCAGGGGTCGGTCAGGCAACGACCGTCATGGCAGCGATGGCGGTCCATGTGCTATCAATCCCACCCGCATGCTCCTCGCGGTGATGGGGCTCGCCCTGACGCTTCTGGCGCTGGCCCTGCTGGCGGTCGGCGGCTACCTGCTCGCCCTGCGCCTGCTGGGCGAGGAGGCGCGGCGCGATCCGCTGGCGCTGGCCATCGCCGCGCTGCTGGCGGCGACCGCCGAAGCGCTCGCCATCGGGCTGCTGCTCGGCATCGGCGGCTGGTTGCGGATCGACGCGGCGCTGGCCGCGCAGACGCTGCTGGTGGCGCTGCTGGGACGGGCAGGACGGCCCGGCGCCGCGACGCTCGCCGCCGACCCCTGGGAGCCGGCACGGCACCTCGCCAGACGGGCCTGGGAACGGCTGCGCGCCCATCCTGCCCTCGCCCTGCTCACCCTCCATGCCGTGGGCAGCGAGGCGCTGCGTGGCCTGCTCCGGCCGCCGCTGTCCTGGGACAGCCTGATGTACCACCTGCTGCTGACCGGCACCTGGCTGCAACGGCACGACCTGGCGCCGGTCTTCGGCCCCTACCCGGTCAACGACTATGGCTACGTGCCGGCCAACGGCTCGATCTGGCTCTGGTGGTGGATGGCGCCGTCGCACAGCGAGCTCTACGTCAACCTCGCCTCGCTCGCGCACTGGGCGCTGCTCGGCCTGGCGGTGGGCGGCATCGCCCGCCAGCTGGGGGCGCGCCGGCACTGGCCGCTGGCGTCGTTCCTGGTGCTGCTGACGCCGGTGGTGGTGCGCTTCGCCGCCACCCAGTACGTCGACATCTTCCTGGCCGCGACGCTGCTGGCCGGCGGCTTCTTCACCCTGCGCTGGATGGAACGGCCGCGCTTCGACGACGCCCTCCTGGCGGGCGCCGGCGGCGGTCTGGCCTGTGGCGCCAAGCTCCTGGGAGTGGCCTATGCGGCGGCGCTGGCGGCCGCGGCGCTGCTGCTGGCGGCGGGCGGTGCCGACGCCGGCGGCCGCCGGCTGCGGGTGCGGACGCCGCAGCTGGCCGCGGCGCTGCTGGCGGCCGCGGCCTTCGGCGCCTTCTTCTACGTGCGCAACGTGACGCTCGGCGCCGGGCCGCTCGCCCTCGCCTGCGAAGGACGCGAAGGCGCCGCCGCCGGGCCGGCGCCGCCGCCGACCGCGGGCCAGACCGGACCGGCAACGCCACCGACCGCAGAACGGACCGGACCGGCAACGCCGCCGACCGCGGGTCAAACCGGACCGGCACCACCGCCGACCGCGGGCCAGACCGGACAGGCGACGGCGGCACCGGCGCCGGGAGCCGCGGCAGGCCCGGCGCCGGCCGCCGCGCTCCGGCCGCTGCTGCCCGTCCTGCCGCGTCGCGACTCGATCGCGGACAAGTGGTCCACCATCGGGCGCCATCAGCTGCTGGACGCCTTCCTCGGTATCACCCGGCCGCAATCGGTCGAGCTCGGAGCCGGCCCCCAATCGTTGGTGCTGCTGCTCGCCTTCATCGCCCTGCCCTTCGGCGTCGCCGCCGCCCACCGCCGCGCGGCGCTGCTGGCGGCGAGCCAGATCGTCTTCGAGCTGGCCTTCTGGCTGGTGGTGCCGTTCGCCGCCAATCTCCACCTCTTTGCCAACATCCGCTACCTGATCCCGGCCATCGGCCTGGCCTTCGCAGGCGGCGTCGCGGTCGCCGAGCACCGCGGGATGAGCGAGCCCTGGCTGCGCGGCATCGCTCTCGCCCTCGCCTGCCAGGGCCTGCTGCAGCTGCATGCCGAGATGCCGCACGGCGTCCGCGTCGCCATCGCCGCCGCCGACCTGGGCGCCGTCGCCCTCGGGATCTGGCCCGGCCTGCGGGCCGCGGCGCGGCGCCGCGCCGGCGCTCTCGCCGTCGCCGCCCTGGCGCTCGCGCTGCTGGGCGCGCCGCTGCTGGCCCGCTTCCGCGCTCGCGACCGGCCGCGCGCCCTGGCTGCCGAATGGACCGCCCACGCCACCTCGGCATACCTGTTCGCCGGCGCCTGGGGCTGGCTCGACGCGCACGGCGGCGACGGCACCGTCGACGTGGTCGGCTCGCCGGGCACCTATTTCGTCTATCCGGCGATGGGCCCGTTCCTGGAGCGACGGGTGATCTACGTCAACGTCAATCGCGCCGATTTCCGCGTCGCCGCCAGCTATCCCAATTGCAACCCGCGAGTCGACCCCTCGCCGCAGGCTTGGCTCGACAACCTCGCCGCCGCCGGCGTCCGCTGGCTGCTGCTCTGCCGCTACCTCGAGTTCGACTACCCGCTCGAAGGCCGCTGGGCCGAGGCGCGGCCCGATCGCTTCGCCCTGCGCTACGCCGACCCGGCAACCGTGATCTTCGAGGTGCTGCCGCCGGCGGCCAAGACGACGCCGGCCCCGCCGGCCCCGCCCGCAACACCGGCGGGTGGGGCGCCTTCAGGCCCATGAGCACCGCCGCCGGCGCGGCGGGACCGCGCACTCGCATCGTGGTGCTCGGCGGCGGCTTCGCCGGCGTCTGGACGGCGCGCCGCCTGGAGCGGTGCTGCGCCCGCCGGCCCGGCGTCGAGATCGTGCTGGTCGGCCGCGACAACTTCTTCCTGATGACGCCGCTGCTGTTCGAGGCCTTCTCGGGCACCCTCGAGCTGCGGCACTGCTCGCTGCCGGTGCGCGACTTCCTGCGGCGGGCGCGCTTCGTCGAGGCGACGGTGCGGGCGATCGATCTGGAGCGCCGCGTCGTCCTCGCGGCGCCGGGCGAGGGCGCCGCCTACGAACTTCCCTACGATCAGCTGGTCCTGGCCCTCGGCGCGCGCACCAACCTGGACCTCATCCCGGGCTCCGCCGCCGCCTTCACCTTCAAGACCCTGGCCGACGCCATGCTGCTGCGCGACCACATGATCGAGCGCTTCGAGCGCGCCGACGTCGAGCTCGACCCCGAGCGCAAGCGCCGCCTGCTCAGCTTCGTCGTGGTGGGCGGCGGCCTGGTCGGAGTGGAGCTGTTCGGCGAGATGACCGCCTTCGCCGACGAGATCGTCCGCTACTACCCGCGGGTGCGGCGCGACGAGCTGCGCTTCCATCTCCTGCAGGCCACCGCCCGCATCCTGCCGGAGGTCGGCGAGGCTTTCAGCCGCTACGCCGCCAGGGTGCTCGGCGCGCGGCAGGGCGCGGTCATCCGCACCGGCGCGCCGGTGCGCGCCATCGCGCCGGGCATGGTGCACCTCGACGGCGAAACCATCGCCGCCGAGACCATCGTGCTCGCCCCCGGCATCGTGCCGAACCCGTTGACCGCCGACCTGCCGCTGGCCCGCGACCGCCAGGGACACCTGTTGGTGGACGCGGCGATGCGCTGCCGGGACCGCCCCGAAGTCTGGGCGCTGGGCGACTGCGCGCGGATCCCCGACCCGGCAGGCCAGCCCTACCCCTATCTCGCGCAGCACGCCATCCGGGAGGCCCGCCGGCTGGCCGGCAACATCGCCGCGGTCCTCGACGGCAAACCGCCGCGCCCGTTCGTCTACCAGACGCTCGGGATCATGGCCTCGCTGGGGGCGGCGCGCGGCCTGGGCTCGGTGCTCGGCGTACCGTTGCGCGGGTTCATCGCCTGGTGGGCGCGGCGCACCTACTACCTGCTGCAGATGCCGCGCTTCAGCCGGCGCGTGCGGATCGTCGCGGACTGGACGCTCGCCCTCTGCTTCCGGCCCGACATCGTCAAGTTCGACCTCGCCAGCGAGGCCGCCCAGCTGGCGCGGGACCACGCCGCGGGCGCCCGCCCCGACGACGCTCCAAGGCGTAACTAGCATAGCTACAGCCGGATAGGCGTAAACCGGCGCTTGTCGGCCGAAACCGCTGCGTGCAGGCGGCGCGCTTTCCCCCGCGGCCGGCACCTTGATTGGTAAGGGTGACCTGTCTCATCGGGCGTTACAGCTAGCCAAACCGGGCGTAGGGCCCGGTCTGACCGTAGCCGCTGGCGCGGGCTCGGGCCGCGGCTGTGCGTTGCCGGATGAGTCCACACCAGGAAAGGGGCAACCATGGAGAGGAAGCGGTCGAGCAGGAAACGCCTGATGGCGCGCGGGCTGGCGCTCTCGGGGGTGCTGGCGGTGCCGGTGCTGTACGCCATTGCCGCCACGGAAGCGCCGGCCGGGTTCGACAACCAGACCAACGGCTTCGAGGCGCAGGCCAACATGGACGCGGACCGCGCGACCTTCGACGAGATCGAGCAGGTCGCGGACGGCCTCGGTCCCAACTACAACGCGCAGTCCTGCCGCGAGTGCCATCAGAACCCGGTGAGCGGCGCCATCAGCCAGATCACCGAGCTGCGGGCGGGATCGACCAGCGGCCACACCTTCACGCCTCACATCGGCGGGTCGCTGATCTTCTCCCGCGCCATCGACCCGCAGATCCAGGTGCGGGCCCTGGGCACCGACACCACGGCAACCTTCCGCACCAGCCTGAACATTGCCGGCGACGGCTTCATCGAGGCGCTCCCCGACAGCGCCTTCACCGCCATCCAGTCGCAGCAGGCGCAATACGGCATGAAGGGCACCACCATCACCGTGCCGGTCCTCGAGGCGCCCGGAGTCAACCGCATCGGCCGCTTCGGCTGGAAGGATCAGCACGCCAGCCTGCTCTCCTTCGCGTCGGACGCCTACCTGAACGAGATGGGGATCACCAACCCGCTCAATCCCACCGAGAACACCTCCAACGGCGTCGATGTCACGTTCCTCAACACCCAGAACGGCGTCCCCGCCATCCAGGACCCGGCCACGCCTCAGGATCCTTTCGGCCATGACATCGACGCCTTCACCCGCTTCATGCGGTCGCTCAAGGTGCCACCGCGCGACACGGTGCTGGCGGCGACCTCGGATGCGATCGCCGGCGGGCAGATCTTCAACGCCATCGGCTGCAACATCTGTCACATCACGTCGATGACCACCGCGCCGGCGGGCACCTCGTTCAACGGCGGCCAGTTCATCGTTCCGGCGGCGCTGGGCAGCATCACCTTCCACCCCTACAGCGACTTCATGCTGCACGACGTCGGCACCGGCGACGGCATCGTCCAGAACGGGCCGCAGTCGACGGCCAACCTGATGCGCACGGCGCCACTGTGGGGAATTCGCACCCGCAACCGCCTGATGCATGACGGCGAGGAGATCACCCGCAACGATGCCATCCTGCGCCACACCAATCAAGCCGAACCGGTGATCGAAAACTACATCTTCCTGACCAACCAGCAGCAGAACCAGCTCATCACCTTCCTCAACTCCCTGTAGCGCCTCTCCAGGACCGGCCGGGATCCGTCTCCCGGCCGGTCCGCCGGCGCGGCGCTGCCGCACCCGCCACGCGCCGGGGATCGGGCCGCGGCGAGCGCCCGCGGCGGCCGGCCAGCCCCGGCCAGCCCCAGCTACCCCTACCCAATGCTGCCGCCGGTCGAGCGGCCGCTGACCACCATGTGATCGCGCCGGTTCCGCGACCAGCAGCTCTCCTGATGCTCGGTACAGACCGGACGCTCCGAGCCATAGCTCAAGGTGCGCATCCGCTGGGCGGCGACGCCCAGCGAGGAGAGGTAGCTCTTCACCGCATTGGCGCGGCGCTCGCCGAGCGCGAGGTTGTATTCCGCGGTGCCGCGCTCGTCGCAGTTGCCTTCGATCATCAGGTCGAAGTGGTCGGTCGCGGCTCCGGTTGTCGCCATTCGCGACACTCCCGGCAGGTCGTAGGTGCGCAGCAGGTTGGCATTGCGCTGTAGCCTGTCGCGGGCATCGCTCTTGAGCTCGCTCTTGTCGAAGTCGAAGTAGACGTCCGGGCTGAAACCCCGGCGATGCAGCTCGCCGTTGACCACCTGCATGTCGGTCGAGAGCATGGGGTCGGCGGGCGGCGGGGCGGCGGGAGTGCGGGCCGGGCGCACCTCGGTCGCCGGCGGCGGCGCATCGTGACGCGATCTAATCGTGCTGCGATACTCACTGATGCGGCTCCGGGTGCTCCTTCGCCGAGCCCCGCTCGCGAAGGTTCTCCTCCTCGTAGATCCGCACCCGCGCCCGCATGACGCCGGCTCGGCCAAGATAGCCGAGAAGGCGGCGATGGTCGTGGCGATCGACGATCGGCAACCGGCCGATGTCGTGCCCCAGCATGCGGGACACGGCGTCGCGGATCAGCTCGTCGGGGTAGCCGACGACGAGGTCCCGCGTGCCGGCCGCCAGCACGGTCGCCTCTCGCCCGCCCTCCGCCTCCATGGCCCGCATCAGGTCGCTGCGAGTGATGATCCCCACCAGCTCGCCGCCCTCGTCGACGATGGGGATGCCCTGACGGCCGGTCAGAGCCGGGTCGCCGGCGGCGATCCGGGCGGACAGGTCGGCCACCGTCATCGTCGCCGGGATGGTGACCACGCCGCGGTCCATGACCTCGCCGACGCGGTGCACCTCGAACGGATCGACGCTGTACTCGCGCACCAGGTGATGACCGTGCCTGGCGACCTTCTCGGTGAGGATCGAGCGCCGCAGCAGCAGCACCGTCGCGCCGTGCGCGACCACCGCGCCGACCAGCAGCGCCGGCAGCAGGTTCCAGTCGTGGGTGAGCTCGACGGTGAAGAGGATCGCGGTCAACGGCGACCGCATGGTGCCGCCCATCATCGCCGCCATGCTGACCGTGGCCCAGAGCCCGGCGTCGCCGACCGGGATGAGCGAGGATTCCAGCGCCCCCAGCGCGCCGCCCATGATGAGCAGCGGTGCGAGCACGCCTCCCGAGGTCCCCGACCCCAGGGCGACCGACCAGACCACCGCCTTGAGGATCAGCAGCGACACCGCCGAGAAGCCGGCGAGATGGCCGGCGAGGAGGTCCTGGATGGTGTCGTAGCCCACCCCCAGCACCCGCGGGTCGAGCAGGCCGCCGAGGCCCACCGCCAGGCCGCCTAGAATTGGCCACCACATCCAGTGCACTGGCAGCTTGGTGAACAGGTCCTCGAAGGCGTAGACCAGGGTGGTCAACAGCCCCGACGCCAGGCCGGCCGCCAGGCCGACGGCGACCGCGATCGCCAGCGTCCCGACCCCCAGCGGGGCATGGCCCGGCACCGGGAAGATCGGGCCGGCGCCGAGCAGCGGCACCCGCAGGACCGCGGCGATGACCGAGGCGACGGCCACCGGGATGAAGCTGCGCGGCTTCCACTCGAAGAGCAGCAGCTCGACCGCCAGCAGCACCGCCGCCAGCGGCGTGGCGAAGATGGCGGCCATGCCGGCCGCGGCGCCGGCGACCAGCAGGGTCTTGCGCTCCGCCGAGGAGAGGTGGAAGAGCTGGGCGATCAGCGAGCCGACGGCGCCGCCCGTCATGATGATCGGGCCCTCGGCGCCGAACGGGCCGCCGGTGCCGATGGAGATGGCCGAGGAGATCGGTTTGAGCACGGCCACTCGCGGCTCGACACGGCTGCGGCCGATGAGGATCGCCTCCAGCGCTTCCGGGATGCCATGGCCGCGGATCTTCTCGGAGCCGTAGCGCGCCATGAGGCCGATGACCAGCCCGCCGACGACCGGGATCAGCACCGCCCAGAAACCCAGCCGGTTTCCCGCCGGCGACACGAAGTGCGACGAGAAGGTCTGGTAGTAGGCGAGGTTGGTGATCACCGCGATCAGCCAGACCAGCGCGTAGGCGACCAGCGCGGCTGCCACGCCGATCGCCACCGCCATCCCGGAGAGCACCAGGACCCGGCGGTCGGTGCTGAAGTCCGCCAGCTCGTCGCGGGGAAGAAGTGGTGGCGCGGTGGTCGCGGTGGTGGGTCCCCGGCCGCCAGGCCGGGTGGGGTGGGAAGGGTCTTCGTCGATCTCCGTCATCCAGGTCACCTCCGGCGCAGGCCAATCCGCCGGTCCCGATGGTATCAACCGGCGCCGGAGCATCCCTCGAACCAGTCGCACGCCAGCTGCCGAGATCAGCGGGGAGGCGGCCAATCCCGGCGCTCGCAGGCGCGGATGCGGTCGTCGGTGAGCGGCACCGGGCGCGGGTCCACCCGCACCTGGCCGCCGCCCAGCAGGACGACGTTGGGCAGGAAGCAGTCCAGATAGCCCGGAGGGGCCTGACGCTCGTGCGCCATCATCCAGCGGTGGCGGCGGCCGGGCGGCAGTGGGGTGTGCGCGATGACGCGATCGTTGAGGCCCAGACTGTCGATGATCGCCACGTGCGGCAGCACCCAACCCACGACGCCGACGCCCGGCGCCACCAGCACCGGCCGGCCGCTCCACGGGATCCGGGCGCCCTCCTGCCGCGCCGGCAGCTGCGCGGTCACCCAGTCGTGAAACACCTTGTGCTCCTGGTGGCGCGCACCCACCGCGTGCGCGATCAACGCGGCCTGCCAGCCGTCCCAGGCCGCCACGACGGACCGCAGCGGCGGCGGGAAGTCGGGCGCCAGCGGCCAGCGCAGCAGGCGGGTCTGGTCGCGGGTCGCGAGCTCTCGCGTCCGCCACCAGTGCAGCCAGGGCAGCGGATACGAGGCGAGCAGGAAAATGCCGAGCAGGGCCGCGCCGGCGGCGGCGCCGAGGCCCGCGGCGTCTAGGAGCGCCACCGCCGAGACGAACAGCAGCGGGATCAGGTAGCTGAAAACGCGGTACTCGAAATGATCGCCGCCGACGATCAGCGTGTAGTAGGAGACATGCGCCAGCACCACCGCCGGCACCAGCCAGCGGGCCAGCCGGCCGGCGGCCCACCAGCGCTCCCGCCGCCAGGCCGCCGCCGCGGCCAGGATCGCCAGTAGCAGCCAGACCCAGGCGCCGTTCTCGACCACGAACGAGGCGAGGTATCGCCAACCCATCGCCGGCCACGGCGCCGGGACCTTGGCGTAGTAAGTGTTCGGCGCCCACTCGCCGTAGGTCCGGCGGCGCCAGAGCAGATGCGCGGCGACGGCGAGCAGCGGGCTGGCGGCGAGCAGGCGCGCCGGCCGCCACGGCCTGCCGGCCTGGCGCACGCTCGCCAGCGCCAGCACGGCGGTGACCGGCACCGTCAACAGCCCGTCCGGCCGCGCCAGCGCCGCCAGCGCCGAGGCGCCGGACAGGCGCAGCAGCCAGGCCGGGCTCTCCTCGCCGCCGAGCAGCCCCAGGGCTTCGAACGCCCACCAGGTGAAGCAGAGGTTGAACAGCTGCGTCTCGAGCCCCGAGCTCAACCAGGTGAGGAAGGTGCGGTTGGTGCAGATGCCGAGGAGCGCCAGAGCCGAGAGCAGCGTCCGGGCGCGCTCCAGCCGCGGCGAGAGGCGCAGCCGTCCCAGCGCCCGCCAGACGATGGCGAGGGTGGCGAGCCCGCAGAGCAGCGTCAGGAAGCACGCCGTCCGCGGCGGCTCGAGGCCGGTCAGACGCCAGACGGCGGCGAGAACCAGCGCCCAGAGAAAGCTGGTGTATCCCTCCACCGGCAGAAACGGCGGCGGGTTCCAGACCAGCCCGTAGCCGGCGATCAGGTTCGCGACGTAGCGGAAGGTGATGTAGGCGTCGTCGGTCAGGAACCAGAAGAGCTTCCACCCGGCCACGGCGAGCAGCATCGCCGCGGCCAGCAGCCAGAGGCTCGCACCCTCCGCCCGCGGCGCCGGGGGCGGCGCCGGCAGGACGAGGTCGTCGCGGGCCATGGCGAATCGTACAACTTCCGGCCCGAGCGGCCGAAGGCTATGCTTCCGTCAGGCCGAGCCAGCCAGGGAAGCATCGCGCCGGGCGTGATCGAGGCAGACCGTTGGCGGCGCCTCGCGGAGGCAGGAATGCGCAGAATCAGGGGGAGCTCGCTCGGCGCGGTGGCCGCCCGAGGCGCGGCGCCGGTGCGGCTGGCAGATTTGACGCGGTTGGCGGGGAGGGCGGGGTTGGCGGGAATGGCGGGGTTGGCGGCCTGGGCAGGTTTGGGAGCGCGGGCGGGCCTGGCGGTGTGGGCGACGTGGGCGGGACTGGCGCCGTCGGCGGCCGTGGCAGCAGGGGCGGCGATGGCGGCGCCGCGTTCGTCGACGGTGTTCGGGGCGCCGTCCACGGCGCTCGGGGCACCGTCCGCGGCGCTCGGGGCGCCGTCCACGGCGCTCGGGGCGCCGGCGACGCCGCGTTCGGCGGGAGCGCTGGCGGCGGCGCCGGGAACTCCCGGGGATTGGCAGCAGTTCGGCTACGACTCCGGCCACCGCGGGTTCAACCCGCTCGAGACCACTATCCAGCCCGGCAACGTGGCGACCCTGCACCTGCTCTACAAGGCGGCCCTGGCGGCCAAGATCGACGACGCGCCGGTCTTCTTGTCGAGCGTCGCCACGCCCTCCGGCTTGCGCGACCTGCTGTTCGCGACCACCACCGACGGGCGCATCCTGGCGGTCGACGCCGCCACCGGCGTCACCATCTGGTCGCACCAGCCGGCGACCGGCCCGCTGATCACGACCTCTTCGCCGGCGATCGATCCCGGCCGCCGGTTCGTCTACTCCTACGCCCTCGACGGCCAGGTACACAAGTACCGGGTGGGCGACGGCGGCGAGATCACCGGCGGCGGTTGGCCCGAGGTCGCGACGCTCAAGCCGCAGAACGAGAAGTGCTCGCCGGCGCTCGCCGTCGCCACCGCCGGCGACGGCCATTCCTATCTCTACGCCACCAACAGCGGCGCGCTCGCCCAGGACATGGGCGACTACCAGGGACACGTCACGGCCATCGACCTGGGCACCGGCGCGCAGCAGGTCTGGAACGCCAACTGCAGCGACCAGGCGGTGCACTTCACCCACGGCACGCCGGACTGCCCCGCAGTGCAGTCGGGAGTGTGGGCGCATGGCGGCGTCTTCTACGACTCCGACCTGGACCGCATCTTCCTGGTCACCGGCAACGGCCAGTTCGACGCGCAGCAGAGCGGCCACAACTGGGGCGACAGCGTGCTGGCGCTGCGGCCCAACGGCACCGGCAGCGGCGCCCAGCCGCTCGACAGCTACACCCCCGCCGAGTTCGACCAGCTGGACGAGCAGGACCTCGATCTCGGCAGCACCGGGCCGGCGCAGCTGCCGACGCTCGCCGCCAGCCGCTACCCCCACCTCGCCGTGCAGAGCGGCAAGGACGCGATGCTCCGCCTGCTCGATCTGGACAACCTCTCAGGGCAGAGCCGCCCGGGACAGGTGGGCGGCGAGCTGCAGAAGATCCCGCTGCCGCAGGGCCATGTGGTGCTGACCGCGCCGGCCGTCTGGATGGATCCGGCGACCGGCAGCGTGTGGGTGTTCGTGGCCAATGGCGCGGGCATCTCGGGGCTCCGGCTCGCCGTCGACGCCGGCGGCACGCCCTCGCTGGTGCCGGCCTGGACCCGGTCGAGCGGCGGCACCTCGCCGGTGGTGGCCAACGGCATCGTCTTCTACGTCGGCCCCGCCGGGCTGCAGGCGCTGTCGCCGGCGGACGGCAGCTTGCTGTGGAGCGACCCTCGGCCGGGACAGGCGGGCATCCACTGGCAGAGCCCGATCGTGGTCGACGGCCGGGTCTACGTGGGCGACCAGGGCGGCAATCTCTGGGCCTTCGCGCCGGCCGCGGCCTCGACCTGCGCCGCGGACGCCACCACCCTCTGCCTGCAGAACGGCCGCTTCCAGGTCCGCGCCACCTGGCAGACCGCCAACGGCGCCAGCGGCGACGCCCAGGCCGTGCCGGTGACCGCGAACACCGGCGCCTTCTGGTTCTTCAGCGCCGCCAACCTCGAGCTCGTCGTCAAGCTGCTGAACGGCTGCGGTGCCGGCAGCCACTACTGGGTGTTCGCCGGCGGCCTGACCGACGTGAAGGTCGTGATGACGGTGACCGATACCACGACCGGCGCCTTCAAGGTCTACCAGAACCCGCAGAGCGTCCCGATCGTGCCGGTCCAGGACAGCGGCGCCTTCGCCTCCTGCCCCTGAGCCGCCGCCGATGGGCCGGGCCGCGGCCGGCGTCGACGGTCTGGCGTCAGCGGTGGACGGGGTCGATCCAGCGCACTGCCTCGGGCTTTTCCGCCGGCTCGATGTCGAGATTGACCACGACCGCTTCGTTGTCGCTCCGCACCAGCACACATTCCAGGGCCTCGTCGCGAGAGGCGTTGATCTCCTGGTGCGGCACGTAGGGCGGCACGAAGATGAAATCGCCGGGGCCTGCCTCGGCGACGTATTCGAGCCGTTCACCCCAGCGCATGCGGGCGCGGCCCCTGAGCACGTAGATGACGCTCTCGAGCGCCCCGTGATGGTGAGCGCCGGTCTTGGCGTTGGGGTGGATCGTGACGGTGCCGGCCCAGATCTTCTGCGCGCCGGCGCGGGCGAAGTTGATCGCCGCGGCACGACTCATGCCAGGAGTCTGCGGCGTGTTCGTGTCGAGCGAGTTGCCGGGGATCACCTTCACCCCATGCTCTTTCCAGTCGATCGGGTCACCGGCCGCGGGCAGGTGATCGTGGCTCATGGTCGTCTCCCGGCGCGCCCAAGTCGCCTCGATTCTACGGGATTGCCGTCGCTCGTGGCGAGCGCCGGAGCTGCCGGCGACGGGCGGGGAATCCGCGATCGGTTGTATTTCCCGATCGCAGAGTGTCTGTAGCTTCAGGACACAAAGGAGACACCATGAACGCACCCCTCGCCGCTCGCGGTACCCGTTTGATCAAAGCTGCCCTTGCGCTGGTGCCGCTGGCGCTGCCGTTCGCCGGCGCGGTGCCCGCGCTGGCCGTTGCGCAAGGACCCTACACGCTCGAGGTGCTGGTCGACGGCCAGCCGCTCGCCGAGCTCCACGGCAACGGGCGCTCGTACGTCGAGGCCGCTCACGGTCGCGAGTACTCGCTGCGACTCACCAACAACACCGAGCGAAGGGTGGCGATCGCGGTCTCCGTGGACGGGCTGAACGCCATCGACGCCAAGACGACCACGGCGCAGGCGGGCACGAAGTGGATCGTCGAGCCGTACGATTCAATCGTTCTCGACGGCTGGCAGACGAGCTCGGCGCTGGCGCGGCATTTCTATTTCACCAGCGAAAAGGATTCCTACGGCGCGTGGCTCGGGAAGACCAACAACCTCGGAGTCATCGCGGCAGTGGTGTTTCGCGAGCGCGTGCGAGAAACCGAGCGGCCGACGTTCTTCCGCGACCGCAATGCGCAGGCAGCCCCTGAGAGCAAGGCCGAAGGCAATGGGCCGGGCGGACCACCGCCCGCCGGCGCGGCGGCGCCCGCCGAACCCGGCCGGGCGGATGCGCGTGCCGAATCGCGGCTCTCCGACGACTATGCCGCAACCGGCATCGGGCGCGAGGTGGACCATCGCGTCGAGCGCGTGCGTTTCGACGCCGAGCGTGCCGCCGCGGCCAGCCTGGAGATCCGCTACGAGTTCCGGCCGGCGCTGGTGAAGCTCGGGCTGCTGCCGCGGGTGCGCCCGAGCGATCCGCTGGAGCGCCGCGAGCGCGCGCACGGCTTCGAGCCCGGCTACGCGCCGGATCCCTACCGTCCCGACGGCAGAGACTAGTAGTTAGTCGCAGGGGACGTCGCTGCAGCTCGCGACACAGCTATGACCGTCCTTCGAGCAGCCTTCGGACTGGACGAACCCGGCGGCCGCCTTGAGCAGCGCGGAGGGGGTGAGCGAGCGCACGGTCTCACGGTTCAGCTTGATCGCACGGACTTGCTTTTTCATGGGCTCTCTCCCGTTCGTTGAGAAGGGCTGGACATAGCCCCCCGATTACATCAGTGCCGCTGGGAGCACCGATCACGACATCCGCGGGTTGTAGCCGCGAGCCCGGCTACGCCGGCAGGTCCGCGGCGACCGCTGCGGCCGGCTCCGGCCCTGCCGGGGCCGGGTCGGTCACCGCATCGGGGACGTCGTCTTCGACGCTCTGCAGGCGCGGGGAGAGGGCGCCCCAGATCCCCAGGCCCATGGTTAGCGCGCCGACGATCAGGTAGATGGCGGCGATGCCGCGCTCCTTGCCGACGCCGATCCACGGACCGAGGCTGGCGGCGAGCGCGCCGCCCGGCGCCATCAGCGGCCCGAAGACCCGATCGGAAAGGGGTCCGGCGAGCAGGAAGGCGACCGGCGCCGTCGCCTGGGCGACCACCCGGCGAAAAGCGAAGACGCGCCCCTGGACTGCCGGCGCCACCTTGCTCTGCCAGATCGCCTGCGAGCTGGCGTTGCCCAGCGGGATCACCACCGCCACCAGGAAGGCGCCCAGCGCGATCAGCGGCCACGACCGGCCGAAGGCGACCAGGACGATGCTGGGGCCGGCGAGGAAACCGCAGGCGACGACGCCGCGGATGCGCCGGCGCGGGCCACCGGTGACGCTGACCGCCAGGCTGCCGACGATCGAGCCGGCGGCGGCGAGCGAGAGGATGGTGCCGAGCTCCTTGGGCGATGCCAGCGAGAGGACCAAGGGCAAGAACAAGATCATGGCGAAGGCGATCACGAAGTTGACCGCCGAAAAGTAGCCGAGCAACCGCAGCAGCGGCGGCCGCTGGCGCAGATAGTGATAGCCGTAAGCGGCCCGCTCCATCCACGAGACCGCGGACGGATCGACCGCCGGGGAGGGAATGCGCACCAGCAGGGTCATCAGGCCGCCGATCAGGAAGGTCCCGAGGTCGATGGCGATGACGCCGGCAAGACCGATGGTGACCACCAGCACGCCCGCCAGCAGCGGCGCCACGATCGCCGCGCCGGCCTCGCCGAACTGGCGCATGCCCTCGGCGCGGCCGTAATGGGCCTTGGGGATGAGCAGGGTGACGGCAGCGGAGAACGCCGGGCTCTGGAGGTTGGCCAGGACCGAGGTGACCATGACCAGGGGGTAGACCTGCCAGATCCGCAGCGCGCCGGTCACCGCCAGCGTCAATACCACCAGGCTCACCCCGGCGGCGGTCAGGTCGGC